>Ga0209253_10000716_pt1 | contig 28778 bp, 25 predicted proteins | sample FrelakmetBRP12BR_FD_187145 | JGI IMG/M metagenome (GOLD analysis project Ga0209253, IMG submission 187145) | Freshwater lake sediment microbial communities from the University of Notre Dame, USA, for methane emissions studies - BRP12 BR (SPAdes)... | ecosystem: Environmental > Aquatic >...
CCTTCCGGGTTGAAAGTTGTCAGCCCAGTTATTGTGGTCTCAGCTACAACCATTCCCGCACTAATGTACCAGTCAGTTCCACTTGCAATTGTTCCTGGGTATGTTTGCATCAGAAACTGGTTTCCCTCTGTTGGGGAGACGCTCAGAATGACGTTGTATCCGACTCCCGTAATATACGAGAACCACGTGTTGTGGGCGAGGAGTATTCTTCCATTCTTCGTTGCGTTTCCTGTGGCTATGAAAGCACTACAGTGTTCTGGTCTGCCTGCTATGTCACTAGATTGACCTTCCTTTGATTTCAGCCAGTAATGGTACGAAACAGTATCGAAAGAACTGTTAAGCGCTAATATATCCTGCAATTCGAGGCGCGAAGTTTTTCGCGATTGAACTCCTGCCAGGACCCCTTCAATTTCCATCTTGTACTCGTCGGTGAGCTTTGGCCAATACAGATCCTTCCCAGCTTCGCAGAAGAATTTCCAATCTCGTTTGTATGCGTTTTGAACGTATAGCCTTAGATTGTCGATTATATGTTCGATTTCCTGGGCCAGCAGATATCCGTTCTGAAAACCTCTTTGGAAGGCATCGCCTTGAACCTGCGCATAGATCCATCCGTTAACGTCTACTCTTGAGGCCTTTGCCAAGAGTTCCTTTGCTTCTTTGTCGGTGTGGAGAATACTCATGCCAACAGAACCTCAATTTGTTGATGCATAATGTCCAATAACCCGATCGGCCGTTTCCCACAACTTCGCAATAAGATTTGCGTTTGAAAACGAGACACTTGACGAGGGGAAAAAAAGAAAGATGGATGAGGCTTAGAAGCCTCCTCCTGTTGCTTTGCCGTGTTCTAGCGACTTGTGCTCAACTTCTTTGAGTGCTTCGTCGAAGATCGTCATCGCTTTGTCTACCTGGTCCTTGGTTGTGTTTAGAGGTGGCTTGAACTTGCAGACGTTTCCGATTCCAGCTTTTGCGCTAAGGCCAAAGAACAAGCCTTTCCCGAGACAGTGTGAGAAGACGTCGATTGCTTCTTGGGTTGCCATTTCCTTTGTTTTCCTGTTCTTGACTAGTTCAACTCCGACGAAGAGTCCTGGACCTCTGATGTCACCTATCATTGGGTGCCTTGGTTCCATCTCTTTTAGTCGCTTTGTCAAGTAGGCACCAGTCTCGGCCGCTTTCTCCCAGAGTTTCTCTTCCATCAGGACATCGAGCATTGCAGATCCTGCCGCTGCTAGTACTGGTCCACCGCCCATGGTGAATATGTGCCACTGACCGGTCTTCATTTCTTCTGGTAGGAGGTCACTCCTTATACTGCAACCCGACACAGGCAATCCTCCGCCGAGTGCTTTGCCAGTGCTCATGATGTCGACTTTCCAGTTGTAGTAGTCTGCGCCCCAGATCTTGCCTGTTCTTCCCATGCCTGTCTGTACTTCATCGGTTATGGACAGAATGCCGTATTTATCGCAGGTTTCCCTGATAATCTTGTGATAATCTGAACCAATTGGAGGTCCTATGTGACCACCGTTTCCCGTGATCGGTTCCATGATCAAAGCTGCGACATCGTTTGCAGTGGCGTGTTTTATGTGGTGCTCCAAGTATCTTGCGCATTCAAGATCGCACCCTGGGTACTTTTGTCCAAAGTAGCATCTGTAGCAGTATGCGTTGGGCATCTGGCTGAATCCTGGATATCGAATCATGCCCTCTCTGTGCCATGATTGACCGAGTAGGCTGCTTTCTGCGAGGGTTGCACCATGATATGCCCAGAATACTGAGATTACCTCCTTCTTTTTCGTGATCTTCATGGCGCTCTTGATGGCTGTCTCGTTTGCTTCGGATCCTCCGCAGGCGAAGTATGTCATGCAGTTATTCTTGAGAGGTCCGGGGGCTATGCTCGCTAGCTTCTCGCCCAAGTCAGCTCGGGGTACATTCTGGAACATTGTCAGTGTGTGTGTTAACCCGTGATCCAATGCATCCTTGACTGCCTTAACCACTTTTGGATGTGCGTGACCTGCACCTAGGACTCCTGCGGTCTGTGCGAGGAAGTCCAAGTATTCTTTTCCGTTTTGGTCTTTGAATATTGCTCCTTTGGCTTCGGTGATGACTATGTCTGAGTATCCCCAGCCGTGGAGTACGTACTTCTTATCTTTTTGAACAGTTGCGGACATATTATTTTCACCGTGACTCGTTCAAAGGGTTCACAAAAGATATAAGAGTTTGCGTGAAGCGCGATCGACAATTCAAATTCGTTTTCTTGCTTAGATCACTGTTTTCAGGCCAATCTGTCGCCTTCTCGCGACAAAATATTGTGGTCCACACATGGGCAGATTGGTTGCCAGATCGAAAAAAGTTGCTAGCGGACTCCGTAGATTTGCTGACGACTCTATTGTGACTATACACAAAGGAATACTTCAAAAAAAAGAAAAAGGAAAGGGGTTTAGTCCGGTGGTACTTCTTTGAACCGCAGCTCCACTGGAACGCCTTTGCTCTTGTGATAAGCGTAGGAGACCCAGAAGATTACGGTTGGAATTCCGAACAGGAATGCAATTGTCGCAAGTAGGTACGTTGCTTGCAGTGCCGCGGCGGCGCCTGTAAGAGCTGGATAGACGATTAGCCATGCAGTCGTGATGCTAACGATGAATGTTAGGAAGCCCAAGATTGAGACTACGGGTATTCCAGCAACCCTCGTCTTGACCAGTGATGGAGATTTTTCGAAGATGTCGCGTCTTCGCCATGGAAATACCATGCCTGCGATGCCGAAGATTGCCCAGCTTATCATCCAGACAGCGATTGTATGTGCGATCATAACGAGCCAGGTTGTGAATGTTGTAATTGTGTGGATGATTAATGCAATAATGCATCCGAGCAACACTGAGCCCCATGCGTGACCTTTCTTGTCGACGGCGCACACGAAACTTGGTAGAATGCCGTCAAAGCCGTAGGCGAATAGGTTTCTGATTGGGCCGAAGCCGAGAGCCATTATGCCTCCAAAGTTGATTATGTAGAAACCGACTGGTCCAGCGATCAACGCCAGTATTGGGTTGTCGGTCATGTAGACTGTCAAGAAGTACGCCATAGGACTGAAGCTAAGGCCACCGAATGCTGCCTTGTCCGCACCAACTGCCCAGAGTGCAGAAATAGATTGTATCAGATCGAGTCCCAAGCCAGTGTATGTAGCGTGCGTGAACACTTCCCAGTAGAATATGAACAGTGCTAGAGAACCGAGTTGTGCAAGAATCTGTGCCTTGCGGACTTCTTTGATTTCTCCCGCGATGTTAGCCACGTAAGTAGAGCCCAAGACGCTGAGACCAACATATGTCATGCCAGCGCCAATTGTTGACAATCCCCATGGTTGTGCCAGCATTCCCGGAACCCATCCAGCTTGCTGTGCTTGTCCAAGAATCGCGTTGTAGTCTAAGCCTTGAAGTCTCATCATCCTTTCTGCGACCATGGCTGGAGTTGTTGTGAAGGCAATGTAACAATATGTTCCAAGCATTATCCAGGTCACACATGCGATAATCCAAGAGGCTCTCATGACCCATTTTGTGCCCAGCCACATGATGAAGAACGCCACCACAATCAGCATTGCTCCATGTGCCCAAGCAAACGGTGTTGTTGGATCACCGACTGCTATTCCCCATTCAACCAAGCCTGGATTGTTCGTCATCAAACCGTGAATTACGCTGCCTGCACCTAGTCCCCACATTGTTCCCCAAGAAGCCAGTGAACCAGACCAGTTGAGTCCTCCTCCCAGAACCATTCCCCATGATGCCAGAAGGCCAATGAATGGGTGTATGATTCTGCTTGTGTAGACATATTCTCCACCCGATCTAGGCATAGCTACCGACATGTAGATGTAGAGGGCAGCTACGGGGTAGAGCAAGAGAATATAGAGTGAGGCGTAGTAGTAGTCAGCGCCTGGGTACAGTGCTTGGCCCCAGATGAGGTAGTGATAGGCGTATGGAATTGTTGGTGCTAGGAAAGCGTACATCAATGCGTCCGTCGGACTTACCACTCTGACTAGCCCTGAAGCTTTTCTTATGAAAACATCTGATGCTCCCATATGTTTTCCCTAGATCTCGTTCTAGCCACCAATTTAATAAAAGACTTTGGGTTGGATTCACATTCATTTAATAATCAAACATATTCCGCCAGTTGTCTCTGATTCTATCCTCGAAATTTCAAATGATCAAATAATATGATAAGAACTGTGAAGCTATCGCGAGTATCGCAGCACAGAACAAAAAAGATCCTGGCTTAATCCTCACGAACCAATTGGTTCTAGAAAGTGAAGACTATTAGCCCTGAACGAAAATATGATTCTTGACTTTGTCCCCACTTATCTCGATAACTGCGCCCCGAAGGATTCCTTCACCATACTCGCTTCCAGGATTCAGTATCAATGTTCTTCCCAACTTCTGACTGGCTTTTGACTCGTGAATGTGACCGTGCAGCCCAAGCAAGGGTTGGTACTTGTCTATTGCTTTTCGTATGGCTGGGCTACCGACCGGAATCATTTTGATGCCTCCCCCCATGGAAAGTACCGGCTTCAGTGTCTCGTCGAGTTTTGGCCCCTGATCTAGATATGTGTCGTATGGTGGGCAGTGGAAATTGAATACGCAATTCCTCATATTCTTGACTTGCGATACCATGCCGTTGATTATCTGTTCAAGTCTTTCTTCCGTTTCGTCACGAGGACAGTCCCACGGCGTTATGTTGGCGTGTCCTGACCCTATCATTTCATGATCTTTGTCCAACTGTATTAGCTTGCCTTCGGGATTGATCATCGTCTTCGACTTCTCGAGAATGGGGTCGATCCCGTACCGGTCATCGTTTCCTGGTTGGAAGTAGCAGTCGAATTTCTTGTCTTTCAAACGCTCGTCTGCAAGTTCCACCCATTCTTCCACTCGTTTAAGTATCAGTTTTTCAAAGAGTTCATCGACTTTCGTTTTGTCTTTCGCAAATTCATCCATGTCTTTGTCGTTGGCCAAGAATGGATAGTAACCTTGATCTTCAATCTTCTTTCGAAGTCCTTCCATTTCATCTTGTGTCTTGAGGTCGTATTGTGTCCCTTGATGTTTGCAGCTGTACGTTCCATCAGCTTTTTCCACGATTGGTATGATCAGCTTTCCAGTTACGTCGCCACCAACAATTGCAGCATCCGCTGAGTAGAATTTGCCAGCGTTTAGAAATTTCTTGAAGCACAGTGTCGAACCGTGAATGTCCGTTGTGTAGTAGATTCGCATCCACTTTTCACCGTTCAATCAAGGGTTGAGCAACGTAGGGAGCTGGACACTGATATAAGCATTCTTTCCACAAAACTAACTGCCGATACGCAGAATATGCTCTGTACCAGAAGAACCTGCTGAATATCAAAAAAAAGAAAAAGGGATGAAAAGAGATCCCGTCTAATCTGGTGGGATCTCCTTAAACTGTAGTTCCATTGGGACTCCTTTTGATTTGTGGTATGCGCGAGATATGTAGTATATGACGAATGGTGGAATGATGAAGAATAGTGCTGTTATCCATATGTAGAGTGCATCTGCAAGTCCTGTAAGGAATGGTAGCAACATGTAGTAGTCTAAGGCTACGCTGACTATCAAAGACAGTATTGCGAATATGAGCATTATCGAAACGCCGCCGACTTTCTTCTTGACTATCTCTGGTGACTTGTCAAAGATTGCCTTGCCACGGCCGGTTGTTACGAAGAGTATTCCAACGACTGAGACTATGATCCACGCGAAGAACCACGCAAGTATCGAGTATGCGATCCATGAATACGTGTAAACGTTGATTATGAAGAATATCTCTGCGATTATTGTTCCGAGAACTATGGCTGACCAAGGTGATCCGCGTCTATCTGTCTTGGAGAAGAATGTTGGTAGTACTCTGTCGAATGAGTAGGCGAAGAGGTTTCGGACTGGTCCAAACGCCATGCCCATGCAACTAGCGTAAGTGCATGCTGCGAACATCAGTGAAACAAATACCGCGTAGTTGGCACTGTTATTCAGGTATACCAGCATAAAGAACGGCATAGGCATCTGCGGGAAGGGCCAGACTTCACTTCCGTAGCCTGCACCACCAGGAGCGAAATATGACGCTGCAGACCAGAATTCTCCCGTGAATCCCCAGTAGAATAGGCTGTACGAGACTTCCCAGAAGACCAAGAACAGTATTAGTGCACCGAGCATCGCTAGGATAGCTGATTTCCTCACTTCCTTTATCTCGCCCATGATGTTCGCGGTATACGTTGATCCGAGAGTATTCAGAGCAACGTATGTAATGCCGCCTGTCACTGTTGTCATTGCGATATATTGGCCTGGACCTGGTTGACCCATTTCTGCCCATCCAACTGCTGCTGCATCTATGACGGCCTGATACGTTGTCCCTGACATTGCGTCGAAATTCTGTATGAATGCTGCAGATCCCCCTGAAGTGAGAACTGCGATCCAGAAGACAAAGTGTCCAAGTACGCCGGTAACCACTCCGATCCAAGAAAGCCACATCGCAGCTTTTGCACCGCGCCACATGATCGCCATGAATGATATTATTATCAGTGTGCCCACAACCAGCATCACTGGAATTGAATCAATGGTGTCAGCCAACATCCACAGAGGGTGGCTTGCATATGTCGGTCCAGTTGCCGCTGCCACGGATCTCAGTGCATTATTGAATCCAAAGGAAACTGCCCAATACGTGCAGCTGCCTGCCCAAGAAAGTCCAACCATGCTCAGAGCCCAGCCCGCACAGAAACCCCATGCGGGAGATATGATTCGGCTACCCCAGATGTACTCCCCTCCAGATCTTGGCATCGCAATTGAGAACCAAATGTACAGTAGCGCTGGGAAGAACATCAGTATGACACCAGGGATAGAAGCGGTAGGCATGTAGACTCCAGGGTAGAGCATCATTGTCCAGATTAGGTAGAGGAAGCAGTACATGATGCCAGGGTTCATGAACGCGTAAGCCAATGCATCCCATGGACTGATAACTCGTGTTAGTCCCGAAGCTTTTCGAATAAATACCTCTGTCATTTGTTACACCCAGAATTTTCCTTGGTCCTGTGATACGACTCTGAATGTATAAAAGAGTTTGCACAGAAGTTCTATTGGATATCACACGATAATATCATAATCTTCGCGACTCACACAAAGCTTAAAGCTGGATGTTTACGTTTTAGCGCACGTTGTCGCTGAGTGTTCGAGGGTCTGATTTGAGCGCTGGAACTACAGGATCAATTGATTTTGCGAAATTGGCTCGGGACATAGTTGACCAAGCGAAAAAGGAAAACGTACTGTTGAGGGTTTTGGGAGCATCAGCCTTTAGAATTCACTGCCCCACCAACATCAAAGTTCACGACGCACTTGAACGGGCACTTTCAGATGTCGACTTCATGAGTTACACAAAAGAAAGAGATAAGGTTGAACGTTTTTTTACAGGACCGATGCTAAAATATGAAGCGATAAAGGCCGCTGTGACTCCCGGACTTTTTATTGGAAGATGCATATTCATCGACAAGTCTGGGGCGCGCCCCCACGTTGACGTCTTTCTTGACAGGCTTGATATGAATCACCAGATAGACTTCAAGGGAAGACTCGAAGTTGACTTTCCGACCATCCCCTTGGCGGAACTACTGCTTGAGAAAGTTCAGATCGTTCACATCAACGAGAAAGACATCAAGGATTCAATAGTTCTGTTTCTTGAACACGACGTGGGAGAAGGCGACAAAGAGACAATCAACCTACCCCGCATAGTAAAAATCATGTCGGAAGACTGGGGATTCTACCATACAACAACAATGAATCTGAACAAGATCAAGAGCTTCCTTCCAAAATACGACGTTCTGACTGAGGAGCAGCGTAACATAGTTGCTTCGAGGATCGACAGACTACTTCAGGCGATTGAGAATTCCTCGAAGAGCTTCAAATGGAAGATGAGAGCAAGAGTGGGAACTTCAAAGAAATGGTACACTGAAGTGGAAGAAGTTGAACGCGCCGAACACCTCGGCAGCAGCCAAGGCTAAATCAGCGAGCTATTGCAGAAAGGGTCTTGGAAGAAAAACTGGGCCAGTTGCCTAGGCTTTCTTCGTCTTCTTCGCTTTTTCTTCGATCTCTTTCTTCAACCAGTCTTCTAGCCCAGGTTGATGAATGAGTTTAGACATCTCTTCATCCAAGTTTGCGGACGGTTGGATCTTAAGCATCCATCCCGCAACATATGGGTCCTTGTTGAGAAGCCCCGGAGTTGTTCTTAGTTGCGGATTGGCTTCCTTGACCACGCCGGTTATCGGAGATTTTAGTCTCTCAACCCATTTCATGGATTCTACCGTGCCAAAGTCTTTTCCCAGTGCGACCTGCGCTTCTGGTTTGGGCAGTCTGACGAACATGACCTTCCCTATCAGTTTCTGAGCCATCTCGTCGAAACCAAGTCTTACCATGCCATCTGCTTCTTTCTTGACCCATAGGTGCCTGTCAGAGTAGTGTAGATCATCGGGCAGATTGTATCCTTCGATTTCTACCAAGCATATCACTTCTGCAAAACACACTATGAACAAGGCAAAACTTTAAAGATTTTCTCTCCCCTCAAAGCACGATCTCGAGAGTATCAACAGCACTTAGGGGAATGAATCTCAGCCTTGTCAATCACTGTGACTGTGAAGTTCCTAGCCAACGTCGAGATCTTCATGGGAAAGCGTGAAGTGACCGTGACGCTCGATGAATGTAGAAAACAGACTGTGGGAGAGGTCATCGCGCAGATTACCAAGATGGAGAACAAGGATCTGAAGAGCAAGCTAATGGATGAGAAAGGCAAGTCTCGAACCACGGTCAGGATAGTTCTTAATGACAGACTATTGTTGCAGGACGCCTCCGAGGCTCAGGTGAAAAATGGTGATACTCTTTTGATATTTCCGCTGCTGGCCGGAGGGTAGCAGTACAAGAAGAAAGTTTTTCAAAAAAAAGAAAAGATGAAAGAACGGCTTCTATTTCGGCCGATCTTTCACTGCGAAATCTAAATTCAGTTCCTTGAGTTTCGCTTCACTGGGAATTCCGTTCGGCCAGTCCTTGACTCTATAGTATTCATCCATCATCTCTCGCAAAGGTGGGACTTTGCCAGCTGCTCCGCCAACCTTGTGCGCTTGCAAGAATCGATCTGGCAGCCAGTCATCCTTCTTCGGTTTGAGTCCATGTCTTAGGTTGAACATTCTTTGCATGCTTATGATACGTTCTCCGGTCTTGACGAGTTCCTGCGGTGTTAGGTTCCAACCCGTAACTGCGTTCACAAGCTTGGTTGTGTAAGTGAAGTTCACTCCCGAGAATTCGTAGAAGAAGCACCATGGTAGTGCGTTGCAGACGGCCATTCTGTCCTGGAATTTTGCAGCCGCGAGGCCTTTGAGATTCTTCTCAAATCTGTCCATAGGTTTAGAGAGTTCTACTCCGGCTTCGGGGAAGGTTACACCGAGTTCGATGGCTTCTGGAAATCCGTGTAAGTGGGAAGCTCCTTTAGTCGAAGTCGCAGTTTCAACGGCCATTGAGAAGAAAGCTCTTGGGTCGTGAGCGGGTACCACTGCCCCGTTTACGTGAAGTGCAATATCTGGGCAACCGAGTTCTTTTCCTGCAGGTCTCACTCCTTCTCCGAGGAGGCGTGGTACTCGACCTTCTCTCTTCACGATTTTGTGAAGGAGTGCTATCATCGCATCGCCGTCGCCCCATTTCAGTTCAATTCCGCCCAAGTCTTGTTTGGTTATATTACCTTTCTCGTAGGCTTCCATGGCGAAGGCGCATACGCCTCCAAACTCTATCGTATCGACGCCGTACATGTTGCACAGGTCATTTGCTTTGTTAATGGCTAGCAGATTGTCGATGAGGCAATCGGATCCCATCATGCCCAGTGTTTCGTATTCTGGACCGTATCCATCCATGGCATATTTTGATGGTGATTCTATCTTCACTCTTCTGTGGCATCCCATGACACACGGTGTGCACGGATCTGGCTTCGGTTTCAGTATTTCGTTGAACTTGCCGCCCGCAGAACCTATTGCTGCAGCGCCATCTTTCCAGCTATCTACGGCAAAGTTCTTCATTGGAAGAAGAGCGTTCTCCTCTCTAGGTATGACGGCCATTGCTTGACCTTGTTCTCGATTGGCCTTGGTAAAATCAGCATCCCTTATTATTGGATTGAGTTCAGTAATCAGTGCTCTAAGCTTCTCTGGATCTGCGACGGGGGGCGTCATCTTGCCTCGGAATGCTATGGCCTTAAGTTTCTTGGATCCCATAACTGCACCCATGCCTGTTCTTCCAGCGCATCCGTGGCCGTAGTTTGCGATGATTCCGGCATATCTAACAAGATTCTCGCCAGCTTGGCCTATCGGAGCAACCTGGACTTTTGGGTCTCCAAGTTCTTTCTTGATTGCATTTTCAGTCTCAAACCCGTCTTTTCCCCAAAGGTGCGATGCATCTTTAAGTTCTGCTTTTCCATCGTGCACGTATATGTAGACTGGTTTGCTGGATCTCCCCGTGACAACGATCGCGTCGTATCCCGCTTTCTTCATCTCTTGTGGGCAGTGTCCTCCGCCTAGAGACTCTCCCCAAATTCCTGTGAGCGGCGATTTTGCACATGCTGTAAAACGTCCGCTTCCCAGTATTCCCGTTGCCTGATATGGACCCACTGCGAAGACGAAAACGTTGTCAGGTCCTAATGCGTCTGCTTCGGCCGGGACTTCGTCATAGACAATCTTTGCTGCCAGGCCGGATCCGCCGATCCACATCTTCGCCATTTCTGGTGTTAGTGTTTCGTCGCTGAGTTTTCCTTTTGTCAAGTCCGCCCGTAAGATCTTACCCCAATATCCTCCAAAAGGCAAATTTTTCACCGTGCTGCTGCATGTAACGAGAATTATTATAAAAGCCTTCAGTCTCGATTCGATTCCAAATCGTTAAAGCAAAATTCGATTGCGTTCCATTTCGTTTTGTTCGTGCGGCGGTGTTGTAGTCCTCGACCGATAGGCTTAATAGCAAATTGAAGAACGATATCGCGTTCGGACGATGAAATGAACGAAAATAGATGATTGCCATGTATTCCGTGCGACTCAACGCATCTGAAGATCTTTTGAGGAAAAATGCATCGTCCCTTGTATTGGTAATTGTTCAGTAGTCTCCTGACCTTTGACATCAAAGTCGAGGCCGGGGAGGAAGTTCTACATTAGAGGTAAATGTAAATGGCTGAAATGTCTGGCGCAAAAGCTCTGCTGGAATCTCTGAAAAGAGAGAAAGTCAACGTTGTCTTTGGAATTCCAGGAGGTGCAAATCTCCCAATATATGACGCGCTAATAGACTCAGGCATCCGACACATTCTCTGCCGTCACGAACAGTCGGCGGCTCATATGGCAGACGGGTTCGCACGTGCCAGTGGAATGGCCGGAGTATGCTTTGCAACTTCGGGGCCAGGCACCACTAACTTGGTTACAGGAATAGCAAATGCACAAATGGATTCGTCTCCGGTTGTCGCGATCACTGGACAGGTTGCAACATCATTCATTGGAAAAGACGCATTTCAAGAGACAGACACAATGGGCATAACGACTCCAATCACAAAGTACAACTTCCAACCGAGAAACGCGAATGAGATTCCGATCGTTGTCAAGAAGGCTTTCTACATTGCCACCACCGGCCGTCCAGGCCCCGTTGTGATTGATATTCCGAAGGATGTTCAGAATCAAGAAGCGGAAATCGATTTCCCTAAGAAAGTCGATATCCGAGGCTACAAACCAAATGGAGAGCCCGAGATGGAAGGCGTGAAGAACGGAGCCAAGTTGCTGGCTGATGCGGACAGACCTATGATACTGGCCGGCGGAGGAATCAAAGCCTCACAGGCCCATCAATCACTGCAGAGATTAGCCGAGTTCCTGAATGCGCCAGTGGCCACCACATTCATGGGGAAAGGGTGTATCCCAGAAGATCATCCACTTTCCCTTGGAATTGTTGGGATGCATGGAACTCCAGAAGCAAATACTCTGATACTAGAAGCAGACGTTCTTCTAGCCATTGGAGTGCGATTATCTGATAGAACGACCGGAAACATCGATGAGTTCTGTTCCAATGCGAAGATCATTCATGCAGACATAGATGCTGCAGAAGTTGGCAAGAACAGAATCGCAGACGTATCGATCATTGGCGATGCAAACAAGACTCTCAACAAACTAGCAGCCTCTGTTGTGAGAAAGGTGCAAAAGGGAAAGAAGGATGAATGGGTAAAGAGAGCAGAACAACTCAAAAATGAACGTGAGATCTCTGAATCAGGAGACACGGCGTTCGCGCCTCGTTTGATCCTAAAGACTCTAAGAAAACTGCTGCCTCGCAACACTATTGTGACTACGGAGGTGGGTCAGAACCAGATGTGGGCGGGGCTCTTCTTCAAATCGTACCTGCCGAGAACCTTCATCAGTTCGGGGGGTTTGGGAACGATGGGTTTCGGTTTCCCAGCATCGCTGGGCGCGAAGATCGCGAAACCCAGTGTTCCAGTCGTTGATATAGCTGGGGATGGAAGTTTCATGATGACTGAGAACTCTCTTGGCACGTCAGTTGTTGAAAAGATTCCGGTTACAGTGGTTGTGTTGAACAACTCGATGCTGGGAATGCCTGCACAATGGCAGAGATTCTTCTACAACAGAAGATACTCGGCGGTCGATCTGAAGAGAATCCCCGACCTTGTGAAACTCGCGAGCTCGTACGGGGCACAGGGTGTTCGAGTCAGTTCGGTGGAGGAGCTTGAGCATGCGGTCAAAACTGCTCTGAAAAGCGATGTCACGACTGTGATAGACGTTCCAATCTCTCCAGAAGAGGATGTTCTTCCGATGGTATCGCCTGGCAACGGTCTCTCAAGCACCATGGGGGTGACATAAGTGGAGAGAAGTTTCATTATATCAGCCATTGTGGAACACAAGCCTGGTGTGCTGCACAAGATCGCAAACATGTTCAGCAGAAGAGGTTTCAACATCGACAGTCTTTCGGTAGGAGAGACCGTGGGCCCAGACCTAGCGAGAATGACAATTACGATCAAAGGTGACGAGGCTACGGCACAGCAAGTAATCAAACAACTAGCCAAACTCATTGACGTCATCAATGTGGGTACGCTCGATCCCGATAGAACGGTTCAGAGAGAACTTGCGCTGATCAAACTCAAGATAGGGAAGCCTGAAGATAGATCCATGATAATGGACTACACGAATATTTTCCGAGGCAGAATAATTGACGTCTCAACCGATTCAGTCGTTGTGGAGATAACCGGGACACCGGACAAGATGAACGCTTTCATTAGTCTATCTGCGTCTTTTGGAATACTTGAAATAGCAAGAACAGGAATAACAGCGCTCTCAAGAGGTATGGGATCAATACAAATCGAAAACAAGAGTGAAGGAATATGGTGAAAGTATACTTCGATAAAGATACAACGTTAGAGGGTCTACGAAACAAAGTTGTGGCAGTCATAGGATACGGAATTCAAGGAAGAGCGCAAGCTCTTAACATGAAGGACTCAGGCGTTGAAGTTGTGGTTGGACTAAGAAAAGGCGGTAGCTCGTGGGAACGGGCCGAGGATGACAGTTTTGATCCGTTGACAGTATCACAGGCAGCGGAACAAGGCGACGTGATACATATGCTGGTACCTGATATGCAGCAACCTCAGCTCTACAAAACTGAGATTTCTAAATACCTTGCAAGAGGGAAAACACTGGGATTCTCACATGGGTTCAACATACACTTCAAACAGATTATTCCACCACCAAACGTCGATGTTGTAATGGTTGCACCGAAGAGTCCCGGAGCCAGACTTCGAGAGACATATCTGGAGAAGTTTGGTGTTCCCGCATTGGTAGCAGTTGCTCAGGATGCTACAGGTCACGCAATGAATACCGCTCTTTCCATGTGCAAAGCCATAGGATGCACGAAAGCAGGTGTTCTTGAGACAAATTTCAAAGAAGAAACTGAGAGTGACCTCATAGGAGAGCAAACGGTACTGGTCGGTGGATTGATGGAGCTGATAAAGAATGGGTTCGAGGTACTAGTGGAAGCAGGGTACCAACCTGAGCTTGCATTCTTTGAAGCATGCAACGAGGCCAAACTCATTATGGATTTGATATATCAACGAGGACTTGTGGGGATGCTCAGAGGCGTCTCTGACACAGCCAAATACGGTGGGATCACAGTTGGTCCAAAAGTGATAGACGATCACGTTAAGGAAAACATGAGAAAAGTTGTGAAGCTTGTTCAGAGCGGAGACTTCGCAAGAGAATGGGTGAATGCATCACAGAAAGACGTACTCGAACCTAAGTTGAGAGAGCTAGCAAATCATCAGCTTGAGAAAGTTGGGAAAGAGATCCGAAAGATGTCTGGTTTGGAGAAATGAAGGACCGAAACGTAACTTGAATCTGATCGAGAAGATACTTGCCAGAGCATCAGCAAAGAAAACTGTCGAACCCAACGAAATCGTCGAAGCCCGCATCGATGTGGCAATGGTACATGATCTCACAGGACCTTTGACTGTAAAAGCGTTCCGTGAGATCGGAAGCAAGAGAGTCTGGGACCCAGACAAGATAGTAGTGATCCTTGATCATCTCGTCCCTGCCGACTCCGTCACGACAGCCGAGTTGCACAAGACCTTACGAAATTTCGTGAAAGAACAGAAAATCGGACATTTCTATGATGTTGGTCGAGGCGGCGTTTGTCATCAAGTCATGCCAGAAGAAGGTTTTGTCAGACCAGGAGAAGTTGTCGTCGGTGCAGATTCACATACATGTGAGTATGGCGCACTAGGAGCATTCGCGACTGGTATAGGCTCGACTGAAATGGCAGCCGTATTTGTGAAGGGTTCTCTGTGGTTCAGGGTACCTAAGGTTATCAAGATTAACGCAGAGGGCAAGTTCAAGGAGTATGTCTCAGCCAAGGACCTCATACTGAAAATAATATCGACGTTGGGTTCTGGCGGTGCCACGTACAAGGGAATTGAATTCACAGGGAAAACCGTGGAAGACATGAGCATAGACGGACGCCTAACCATGTGCAACATGGTGATCGAGGCTGGCGCAAAGGCTGGCATAATTGACCCTGACGAAAAAACGATAGACTACGTAAAGGAACGTTGGAAAGGGCTTCTAAATCAAGTCAAGAGTGACCCGAACGCGGCGTACGAGAAGCAAATACAGATGGATGTTGCAGACCTGTCGCCTCAAGTAGCCTGCCCATCATCAGTTGACAATGTCAAGCCTGCATCTGAACTTGGTAACATCGAAATCGACCAAGCTTTCATAGGAACGTGTACAAACGGTCGCATGGAAGATCTCCGCGTGGCCGCAAGGATTCTGCGCGGAAAGAAGATAGGACGAGGTGTCAGAGCGATTGTGATACCCGCGTCTCGGAACATCTATCTAGAGAGCCTTCGCGAAGGTCTTATTGAGACATTCGTACAAGCGGGTGCAGCTGTTGGAAATCCCAACTGTGGGCCATGCCTGGGTGGTCACATGGGCATTCTCGCAGCAGGCGAAGTATGTGTGAGCACTTCAAACCGCAACTTCACAGGAAGAATGGGAAGCAAAGAGGCAAGAGTATACCTTGCCTCGCCAGCAACTGTGGCAGCATCAGCGATTGAGGGAAGAATTGTGGATCCGAGATCTTCGGTGGGAAACTGATGATTATTCAAGGGAAAGCCATGAAGCTTGGGGACAACATTGACACTGACGTCATTCTTCCGGGAAAATACCTGGTCCTAACCGATCCCAGAGAAATTGCGAAACATGCACTTGAAGGATTAGACCCGAGTTTTCCAGACAAAGCCAAAGATGGAGTTGTACTTGTGTGCGGCCACAATTTTGGCTGCGGGTCAAGCAGGGAACATGCGCCGTTAGCTCTCAAGTACTCTGGCGTACGTTGCATTGTCGGGAAATCCTTTGCACGCATATTCTACAGAAACTCGATGAATGTTGGACTGGCAGTCATCGAATGCAATGGTGCATACGCAACGGTCAACGAAGGGGACGAAATGAAGATTGATGTGGAGCAGGGTGGTGTCGAAGACGTCACAAAGGATCTCAAGTTCAAGGCCACACCGGTCCCCGAATTCATGATTGAACTGATCCTGGAGGGTGGCTTGATTCCTTATCTTAGGAAAAAAGTAGCCTCCGAGAAGAATTGACTCGGCCAAGCATACATATGCAGCCAGTTCACAGATCATTCATTCCTATCCCGTATTCTGTACAGGTAATAGATGTAGCCATCTATGATTGCTTCCTCGCTAGCTTTAAGAATGTTAGGTGAAACCCCGATTGTTGACCATCTTCCTCCATTTGCCTTGAATTCCGTGAACACCTGAACCGATGCAGCAGTTCCCCTTTCAACATTGATTTCACGAACTCTATATCCTACAAGATTGACCTTCGAGATTTCTGGATGCTGATTCTTCAGTGCACGTCTCAGTGCAATATCGAACGCATTCACCGGACCGTTCCCCTCAGCCGCGGCGATTAGCGCATGGCTTCCCATCCTGAGTTTTACTGTGCTCTCTGAAGAAACCTTTCGCGCTTCGCCGACAACGAATGCCCTCCAATTTAGGATGTCGAAATAGTTCATCTCGACTCCAAGTTCTCTGGCGTAGAGTAGGTTGAGGCTCGCAGCGGCGTTTTCATAGTGGTATCCTTCAGCCTCTTTCTCTTTCACCTTCTTGAGGATTCTCGCCGCATGGATTGAGTTTTTCCGTATTTTGAAACCGAACTCCTTGCCTTTTTCAACTATGTTGGCCATGCCGGTTTGGCCTGAGACGGTTATTGATCTTCTGTTGCCCACAATCAAGGGATCGAAACTCTCGTAGGCTTCAGGACACTTGAGGACAGCGTGTCCATGGATACCTCCCTTGTGGGCGAAAGCGAATCTTCCAGCAAACGGTTGGTAGTTGTTTCTTTGAATATTTGAAATCTCGTACACGTATGATGAGAGTTGGGTGAGCTTTGAAAGATCAAGTCCCGTTTCCACCGAGTAAGTAATTGACAGGTTGCCGATTATCTCAACGAGATTTGCGTTTCCACATCTCTCGCCGATACCGTTTATGGTGCCTTGGACGTGTTCGGCGCCAGCCATCAAAGCGTACAAGGAATTTGCCGTAGCAAGACCCCGATCATTGTGTGCGTGTATTCCCAAGGGTTTAGAGATTCTTCCTTTGACACTCTGGGTTGTTTCGTAAACCTGTGTTGGCGTGGATGCGCCTCGCGTATCACAAAGAACGATTTCGCTTGCGCCTGCCTTTTCCGCCGCAACAACTACTTCATTCGCATAGTCACGGTTACTATTGTAACCATCGAAGAAGTGTTCTGCATCAAAGATTACTTTGCATCCTTCTCCGACAAGATATCCTATCGAATCAGATATCATCTCTAGGTTCTTCTTGGGAGTTGTTCGTAGTATCTTCTCAACGTGAAGCATCCAAGCCTTTCCCATCAACGTGACGCAGTCTGCTTCTGATGAAACCAACAATCGGAGGTTTCGGTCTTCTTCAGGCCTCAGGTTTATCTTTCTGGTGATTCCAAATGCCGCGATCTCTGATGATATCTTCTCTTTCTTGATCCTCTTGAAGAATTCAATTTCTGCTGGGCTCGAGACATTGGGCCATCCGCCTTCAATGCAGTCAAGTCCAAATTCACCCAGTTTTCGAGCGATCTTCATCTTGTCGTCTACGGAGAAGTTTACGCCTATTGCCTGATTCCCGTCACGAAGAGTGGTATCATAGAATTTTGGACGATGGAGCAGTTTCATGGATCCAGCCGCTACTTCTGTTCTTCTTTCCGGAGAAATGTGTAGATTCGAATTTGCACTCGTATTCGAGATATCGTATCTCTGGAGTTTCGCAAGAACGGGTCTCGTTCTAGATTTCACGGTCACCCATCGATATGACTCCTCAAAATAGATTTGGCTACTACTGTGCAGGAACCAAAAAAACCTTTCCCCAACAGGCTTATAGCATCGTAACCTGCCAGATCTCAAGTTCGAGGAGTTGGTTCGATGCCTATCAAACCTGTTGATTATGTTTGGATGGATGGCAAGTTTGTGAAATGGGATGAGGCAAAGGTTCACGTGATGACTCATTGCCTCCAATATGGAACGGGTGTCTTCGAAGGAATTAGAGCCTACCCAACCGGTGATAACCTAAGCGTCTTCAGAATCAGAGAACACTTCGAGAGGCTTCTCAACTCGTCAAAGATATACATGATGGATTCAGGCTACAGCGTAGGTGACCTGTGTGACGCCACTCTCCAACTTCTTAAGAAGAACAACTTGCACGAAACAACATATATCAGACCCATAATCTTTCGCGGGTTCGGTGATTTTGGCCTAAACCCAACCGGATCCCCAGTTCAAGCTGCGATCTGTGCCTTTCCCACGGGTGCATACCTCAACAGAAAGGGAGTCAGGGTTTCCGTTTCCACTTGGAGAAGGGTGCCCGACATGTCACTGCCAACAGCCGCGAAGGCCTGTGGAAACTATATCAATTCATGTTTGGCCAAGCTCGAAGCAGTCATGAATGGGTTTGACGAAGCCATTCTGCTAGACTACCATGGGAATCTGGGAGAAGGATCCGGTGAAAACGTCTTTCTCGTGAAGAATGGGAATATAATGACTCCGGCAGTGTCCACATCGATACTTGAGGGCATCACAAGAGCTTCGGTTGTTGAGATTGCCAAGAACCAAGGCTATGTTGTAACAGAACCACACATTCTCAAGTCACAATTGTACATATGTGACGAGCTTTTCTTTACGGGAACTGCTGCTGAGATAACGCCGATACTTGAAGTTGACAGAAGAAGGATCGGTGATGGAACCATAGGTCCAATCACGAGCAAACTGAGCGAGATCTTCAATGAAATCGTGTCCGGTAAGTCGACAAAGTGCAGGTCATGGCTGACGCAAGTATACTAGATGTGTAAGTCCGGCTTCTTCAGCTTCATATGCCAATGATCTAGAATCATTCCACATTCATGGCTTAGACATAGATCTCTTCCACTGCGGACCAGTGGCCTGATCCTCAACAACTATTCCAATCCTGTTCAGTTTGTCTCGTATGCTATCTGCGTATGTCCAATCCCCCTTCTTTCTTAGCTCTTCTCGAATCTCTAGAAGGAGGTTCATGAGGTCTGGGACCATTGCTTCTTTGGATTTCTCTTCCTCTTTCGCGCCCAGAATGCCAATGACGTTTCCAAACTCTGCAAAAGTTGTCAACACCTGTTTCAGATCGCCAAGGCAGGTTCCTTTGTCTACGATCTTGTCCATCTCGTGTGAGAAAGCTATCAAGGATGAAATTGCCACTGGAGTGTTGAAGTCATCCTCCATCGCGGCATGAAATTCCTTTTTTCTTCTCTCCAATGTGGAGATTAGCTCTTTATTGCTCTCTGCTTTGTTGGAACTCGTCTTTGCCAGACCACGAATTCGGTTGAGAACCGCATAGATACTTTCAATTGTTTGAGCTGCTTTCCTGATGTTCTCCTCGTCAAAATCAACCTGGCTTCTATAGTGGCTGGAGGCGAAATAGAGTCTTATTGCTTCAGGATGATGTTTCGCTAATGCTTCTCTAATGGGTATGAAGTTCTTCAGCGACTTCGCCATCTTCTCGCCCTTTATCCTCAGGATCCCCGTGTGAACCCAGAAGTTCACCATTGGATGTTGTCCAGAGGCTGACTCTGCCTGTGCGATCTCTGCCTCATGATGAGGAAATATGAGTTCAACGGCTCCACCATGTATGTCGTATCGTGGGCCAAAATAGCATCCTGTTATGGCGGTGTCTTCAATGTGCCAGCCAGGTCTCCCATTTCCCCATGGGCTCTCCCAACTGAGTTCTCCAGGCTTGTGTGCCTTCCAGAGAGCGAAATCTCCGGGGTTCTTCTTTCTGGGATCGGGGTCTATTCTATGCTTGTCCAGCTCCTCAGGCTTCTGATGCGACAGTCTTCCGTAGTCTGCGAAATTTGAAATACTGAAGAATACGTCGCCATCAACCTCGTACGCACATCTTTTTTCAATTAATTGCCTGACTTGAGTTATGATCTCCGGAATGTGTTGTGACGCTTTCGCAAAAAGGTTGACACTGTTAATGTCGAGAGAATCAAGGTCCTTGTAGAATTCCTTCGTCATCGCATCCGAGAGGGCGAGCGGGTCCTCGCCGGCTTCCTTCGCTCTGTTGATTATCTTGTCGTCGACGTCAGTTATGTTCATGAGATAAAACACTGAATACCCCCTCGACCTCAGATACCTTACGATAATGTCGTAGGCGATGTAGGTTCTTGCGTGTCCGATATGACAGAGGTCGTAGACTGTCGGACCGCAAACAAAAATGTTAATTCGATTCTTCCTGATTGCGTCTAGTTCAAGTTTTTCTCTTTTCATTGTATCATAGATTCTGATTGACATCATTACCACTGGTTAGTACATGTCTAAGCCGATCAAGCACTCAATTCCTGTATCTTAAGTTATTCTCGATCTATCGTATACAAGCCTGGTTTGTCTTGTCCTCAGAGTTTGTACCCTATCTTTCTTAGGAACTGTCTCCTTTCGCTCGCATCATTTTCGCTCTCGACACCCTTTGATCTAAGGCCATCTACCACCCCAAGGATGCCGTTGCCTTGCTCTGTCTCAGCCAATATGACTTCCACAGGATTGGCTGTAGCGCAGTAAACAGTGCAAACTTCAGGAACAGCCTTTATGGCGTTCAACACGTTAACAGGAAACGCGTTTCTCATGAATATGATAAAGCTGTGTCCCGCCGACAGTCTAAGTGCGTTCCTCACTGCTGAATCTTCAAGCTCATGATCATTTCCGACATGTCGAATTAGGCAGGGCCCAGATGACTCGCAGAATGCCAATCCGAACTTTATGCCGGGGACGCCGCCGACTAAAGCCTCATACAAGTCCTCAACCGTCTTAATGAAGTGCGACGTACCTATCACCATATTGCTGTTTTCCGGAGCTTCAATTCTAGCGATTTTGGTGTTCAATCAAGTCACCAGGCCTATCTTCTTCCTGTTTTCTAATAAAGTCTCGATTCTCCCGAATCATCCTTATTTAGGTGTCAGGATTACTCCCGAGAATTTGATGGATTGAACCCTATGACGCGACGCATAGTCACCTTTGCTGACTTGCCATCATTTCTGAGATCACGATTCAACAGAGAGATCGAACCTGTGAGAAAGGAGTCTGAAGAACACTGTAGCGGGCTTCAAGACATCCTCAATGATGTTGGAGAGACCGGCAGAAAGCTTCTCAGAGAGAAAGTTGAGGAAGAGGCGAAGGAGGCATCGAAATCCTCCATATCGTCCGCCGATAAGTTTGGACGAAAAATAGTTGATCTCGTCGAAGGAACAAAAGCTCCCGGTGAAATGAGCTATGACAGCATGGTCAGATATACGAATGCCTTGAGGAACTTTCAGTCTCAAATTGTTAATGCAGCTTCCATATGGATTCCAAGACTCCCTCTCAGTTTGAAAAAGACAGTCAGAGAACTGGAAGTGAAGATGAAACTACTGGGTTACAGCGTCAATTCCCTTGAGAATCACGTCAGTGGAAAGCATAGGCAAGTAGATCGATTGGAACGAATCATTCTTGACTCAGAATCGCTTGCAGGTCTAGAAAAAGAGTTGAACGACTTGGAAACATCAATTCATGAGCGCGAAGACAATTCCAGAAAACTGGATGCAGAAGAAGACTCCATTCACTTGAAAGTGGACAAACTCGATTCCACTGACGTTTCGAGGCGATTGACTGAGCAAGAAAGACAACTCGGAGACTTGCGCAACCGGATATCAGGAGTATTCGAGCCGCTTCAGAAACCCGTTGAGAAAGTCCTCAAGACAACGGATTCGAAGACTGGGCTGCTTGGTTCACGCGAACAAGAGATTCTACAACACTATTTAGGTGATCCAACAAGTGCCGTTGAAAACGAAAATGATTTTGGCCCCTTACGCTCCAGCCTTGGCACGCTTCGACGAATTCTGACTGCCGGCTCAATAGAGTTGAAGGAAAGCAGAGTACGCAATGCACTCAGAAGTATTTCCGAGATTTGTTCAACCAAAAATCTGGAGGAATTGCGAGCCGAGTATCGAAGACAAGAGATAGAGTACAACGCATCCCAGTCTTCAAACGAGATTGTGGAGCTAATCATGAAGAGACGTGAGCTTGAGCAGCGTAAAGAGAAGATTGGCGCCGAAAGATCAAGGCTGACATCAGATCTTGAGGAGCTTGAGGGACGGAGATCTGAGTTGCTACTCAGAATATCACGTCTGGTCACAGATCTGGAAGAGAGAGTGAAGTCAGCCGGCAAGGAAGAACTGGAAATAGTCCGCACTGCATAGAATGGCGTGCATGCTGAGCTGAGGGCCGTCCTAGTCTTCTTCCGTACCCTCGTAACAATGGATCAACTCGTGAAGTGACTTGATCATCTCATCAAATTGTTCAGGATGTTTGTCCATCCTTGCAGCCAGCCTTCTTCTCAAAGAGTAGAAAGGAACTCTTTCGTCCAAGTACATTTCTTTCGGATCAGCTATTGTATCGAGGATCAGCTTCATCTTGGTTCCTGCGGACAATGAAATTCACCTCAACTCGGTTTGGAGGGCTTCCTTGGATCATAGAATGAAAAAGAGAAGAAAAGAATGCACCGAGGGAAAGATCGCTCTTTGACAGACGGCTAAGGTGTACTTAGTCTCTGTGCAAGTTGTTGCTCTAATTCCGTGATTCTGCATTCGAGGTTGCTCACCTTGAATTTCAGATGCATCACTTCATGTCGTTTCGCGTTAAGTCTAGCAAGGAGAGTTCGGTATCTGGCCATCACAGATTGGAGCTGGATCCGTGGGACGCACGCATTTGGCTTGCTACCTGAGGTTTGAACCCTTGCAATCATAATCCTACCTTTGGCAAAGGATCTGGATGTTCTTGCGGTCTTCTTCGTGGATCCGGATGTCCTCTTTGTCTTCACCAAACTGAATCCCCTCAATGATAACGAGCTTCTCTGCACTAGATCACTATAAGATTTTCTTGCCCAAGTGACTCGAGACTGGAGTTGTCTGAGCCAACGCAGTTTTCAGTGTGTTCTTGCGAGAAACTAGCAGGTCTCAAAGAACCAGAGATATTCGACCTCTGAAACTGCGCAGAATTATGCAAATATGATGGTAGCGGGGGGATGATTCGAACATCCGTTTGAGGGCTCTCAATTGAGCCTATCTCAGGGTCGCCCAGACTCATTCATATGAGCCCTGCGGGTTGTTCGGGTACGAAACCCCTTAAACCTGGCTACCCCACCCGTGCAGGAGCAGGAGAGGCTCTCGCTACGGTATTTTCCCCGCTGTGACCTCAACTCATGTGAGTTTCTTAAAAAGGTATTCTAAAAGCGTGATGATTTTTCGTGGCCACTATCTAAGCAGATCGTGTCAGGATGCATATGACGCGCGTCCTTGTATCTCCACATGCTGCCCCTACTATTCTCGAAAATTGCGACGATGTCAAATCTCATCTTACTGTAACGTGGCCACAGATTGCGCACAGTCTCATCACAACCCTCTTTCCCAGACGAGTCTCTGAACATATTTTATATACAGCGCATTACGCGCATACATGCTAGGAGAATTGAAAATGAGTAAGAAACTTTCCGCAGCATTTCTTGTGATGATATTTGCATTTTCGACAGTCCTAATTGCTGCGATAGCGCAAGCTCACTCTGCTATTGAGCGTCCAACGAGTACGGCGCCTTATGGTGCAGTTGATTCTGATCAACATCTTTCGACAGGTTATGCTCAAGATCCAACAGGCAATGCAACAGCCATGGCAAGTGGAGCAGACGGAGGACCTACCTTATACTCCGCAGATGGCCAGTACGAAATGTACCAACAACCAGCCACCTATCAACTCTCGGTTGAGTCACCAGGGTACGCAGCCAAGAGCTCAAACATAACCGTTGGCTCGGGACAAGACGTTACGGGATACAACTTCTACCTGGAACAGAACCACGTACCAATACCCGAACTCGGACCAGTCATAGCATTAGTATCAGCACTCGGCGCATCAATATTCATACTACGGAGAACCCGCAAAAAGGGCAACTAGTCCTTTTCTATCTTTTTTTCCAACTAGTACGCCGAGGGAATTGCTCCGCCCTCATTGATCTCGTTCTGAATCTCTTTATGCGACGACTTACATTTCTTGAGATCTAGGTTGACATCTTGGAGAGAGTTGTGGCGCACTCAGTGCCGAACGTGGATGCACCTGTCGTAGTAGTTGCGACAGCAGGAGCTGGAAATGTCGGCTTGATCGCTCTGAATCTACTTTTGAACTTCTGTGATGGAAACAAAATTGGCGAATTGCACAGTAAGAATCTCCCCGACTACATCACTGTAGAAACCAGTGGAATCTGTCATCTTCCAAGATTCGATCTGTACTCGAGCAGGAGTGTTAAGCCGAACCTAGTGTTTGTCATGTCAGATTCCTCGATTCTTTCAAACGAACCGAGAAGTCATTACGACGTATTCGATGAGATTGTGGAATTCGCAATGCAATTACGGCCAAGCATGATCGTTGGCATCGATGGTGTTGTCGAAGCAACCAAAGATTCGAATGTGATCTACGTGTCCGCTACCAGTTCCAACTTGGTGAAGCGCTTCTGTCAGTTTGGACCCCGCATCTACAATGCAGGCAGACTACCTGGATCAGTCGGCCTTCTGATCGGCCTCTGCGAGTATCATAATCTGGGAGGAGTAGGAATTCTGGGATCAATCGGATCACTCGTTTCTGGTAGCGAAGCAGGGAAACGCGTCTACAATCTCTTAACAAGAACCCTCAACATCTCCAAGACGACAGAATCCGACTGATCTAGATTATTAACTATGCCATACAACTACTGGTGATTTGGGGTCGACATTCTTCTCGCGTCCGTACCTGGAGTACGGTTTCGTAAGATGTCTGTGTGCCCGCGGCGGTGGAATATACAACCGTTTCTCAAGATCGCGAGATTGGACAGTGGCGATTCTGGAGCTCAACGGGAAGGTTGCTGAACATCTAGGGCACCTGAACCCTTGAGATCTCCCAGAAGATTTTGTCCTTTTCCCGCATGCCGTGCAAAGAGGATTCAGATATCCTACTTTTTGTGTCAACTGCAAGATCTCGATCTTTTCAAGATTTATCGTGACAGGGTTTTTGGATGAGGCTTCTCTCACGCCTCCAAAGACCCTAACAACATCCCCCGGTATTAGACGGCGAACCACCTCTCTAAACTCTCCAGTCGGCTCATATGCCGCACAATCTACCGTTCCACTCTCATCTCCAATGCTGAAAACAACGTGGCCACCTAGGATTACTTTGGGAATCGACAGTACAGTCGCGGTCATTATGGTTGGTTGGTGAGGTCGAACATCAACTGGTCGATCAACTCTTCTGAGATGAGCGTCTGTTCCATGATTGCACCGGTATATGACCCACCGTTCAATATCTTCTTCGACAACAAGAATGCTTTTTGCTCTCAAGAGAATCTCGGGTGTTTCACCTCTGATTCCATAGAGTATAGGATCGGGGCCGCGCGGTGTAATGAGAATACGTCTTTTCTTTGGATCATAATTGTTGAAGGTGAACGGCGTTGTTTCACGGTCCATTTCCAGTATGGATTCCCGTCGCACCTTTCTTTGGGTTCCTCTGTTTTCGGAGAACCTGTATGCAATAATTTCGTACGTGAAGTCATCGTGCAGAATCTCACCTACTGCTGCAAGGGCTCCCACCAACCCTCTTTCTCCTTTGATGAGATGAACGTCTGCATGAACCCTGTTGGCCACTGCTTTCGCTTCATTGACGGTAACTATGTCTCCGAGGACTCTTTTCGCAAATTGTGTCAAATCCTCTGAAACATCGCCCTCAAGAAACACGACGGCGGGGTCGGTCCTTGCATATTCGAGGTCAGAATTCATCTTCACGGTTTCCAGAACGCTGTCCTTTACTTTGTCAACAGAACTATCTTCGCAGGATACCCTGAGACATACCGCGCCGTTCCCTCTAGTCTTCCATGGCACGTTGGGGTTGAGCCTAATCAAATTCGGATAGTCTGTGAACTTGCACCCGAGTGCTTCAAGTCGTTCGACTAGAATAGCGCCGATATATGTTGTGCAACCCATCCTAGGGGAATCAGTATCGTCAAAGCCTATGTGGAGTTGAACGTCCGCCAATTGCCTCTCAATTCACGAAAGAATGTTCGAAGATACTAGATACCCAACACGCCTAGAAAAATGAGGAGAATACTATTCTCCTTCCATTACTATCATTGTTAGAGTTGAACGGACTTTGTCGAGACGTCGAACCTTCCACGTTACAACATCTTTCAGTTTCTCCATAGTCTCTGCCTCAACTCTCGCGATGATGTCGTAAACGCCGTACACAACATAGGACTCTTTCACGTTTGGAATGCCCTTTAGCGTCTTCAGAACTTCATCTTCTGAACCTATCTCAGCGTTAATCAGAACAAAGGCCGATGGCAATCTTCTGCGCCTCTAACAAGCAATCAATAACTTCAACTGCTAAAAAGGTTTTCGAGTAGTTGGATGTGCAGTTTATTCTGTATAAGGCAGCACGGTCTTAGGAGCACCAAAGGAATTCATAACGATGCTGTTCGGTAGGGCAATACTTTATAGACAGAATGCCAAGCCGATTAGCCATTTAAGCTGCGAGATGTGAAGTTTGGTCTCATATGGTAAAGTGAATGAGAGGATTGTAAAAGAGATAGAGAACATCGTCGGAGCTCAAAATGTTTCCACACGCACAGAAGATATTCTATGCTACTCCTTTGATGCTTCTCTACACCGTCATGCACCGGAAGTCGTAGTTCGACCTCACAGGACGGAAGAGATTAGCGCAATAATGAAAGTTGCAAGCAGAGAAAGAATTCCGGTTACGCCAAGAGGCGCATCCTCAGGGGGGGCAGGCGCAGCTGTTCCGATAGCCGGCGGAATTCTAATAGACATGACGGGTATGAACAAGATACTTTCAATCGACGCTGACAACCAAATAACAGTCGTGGAGGCGGGGGTTGTCTGCGATGATCTTAACGAGAAACTGGCGAAATACAACCAATTCTTTCCTCCTGATCCCTCAAGCGGAATATCGTGCACAATTGGTGGCATGATAAACACAAATGCCGCCGGTAATCGTGCACTAAAGTACGGCGATACGAAGGATAGCACACAATGGCTTGAGGTCGTTCTACCATCAGGAGAGATTATCCACACGGGATCTAAGACGCTAAAGTCAGTGTCTGGCTTCGATCTGACATCTCTTATGGTCGGTTCAGAAGGGTCGCTCGGCATTGTCACACAAGCATGTTTGAAGACTGCTCCTCTGCCTTCGGCCTATGCAACGGCCATGTTTGTTTTTGATTCCATAGAATCGTTGGCAAGGGCAGCAGCCAGAATCAGGCAAGCCGGATTTGTTCCTGAGATGCTTGAATTCATGGACCGCAAGACGACAAAGGTCGCGACCGAGTATGCTGGCCTGGGCGACTTTCCTGAGGGTAACTTCATGCTGGTGGACTACGGTGGAAGCAAGGAAGCAGTAAACCCAGCTATGGAAAAGATAGTCGAAGTCTGCAGCACAGACAAACCAAAGCACGTTGAGCAAGTCTACCAACATCAACCAGAGTATAGAATGAAGTTGATTCAGGCAAGAAAGGGGGCGCTTCCGGCGCTTGCAAGGCTAAGGCCCACCGTCGTTCTGGAAGACTGTGCCGTGCCATTGACTGCACTTCCCGAAGCAGCTGTTAAGATAGAAAGTATTCCCAAAGTCATCAACGTTGAAGGATTAGATCTTGGCAACTTTGGTCACATAGGAGATGGGAACATGCATCCCTGTTTCATTTTCGACGATCAAGAGCCCAAACAGATGGCGGCTTTCGAGAAAGCGCTCGACATGCTGTATGAGGATATAGTATTGCCGTTGGGAGGAAGTGTAACTGCGGAACACGGAATAGGACTAGCAAAGGCAAAGTACCTTCCGCAAGAGATAGACGCGGGAACACTACGGATGATGAGAGAGATCAAGAAAACGTTTGATCCTTTGCTGATACTCAACCCTGGAAAAGGAAAAGGAGGACCATACCCGCTGGAGGCTACGTACAAATGAAGGTCAAAGAATACTCGATGCAAGAATACTATCCGGATGTCCACAAGTGTATCAGATGCGGCTTTTGCGTTAACTGGTGCCCTGGAGGCTTCACGAGCTGGGAGTCCTACACACCCAGAGGAAGGATGCAGACGATCAGGGCTCTCATCGAGAACAAACTCCAGCCGAGCCCCAACATAAGTGATGCCATGTACAAATGCGTTCAATGCGCCTACTGCACCTGGCGTTGTCCCGCCGGAGTCAGATGCGCAGACGCCATAAAAGCAGCCAGAGCGTACCTAGTTGAAAGGAAACTAAACCCTGAAGTTACTAACAGCCTCGAGAATACCGTCAGGGAGAACAGAAATATCTACGGGCTGCCGGTGGAAGCTCGGACCGAATGGATCGACTACTTCAACCTGAAAGACTCAGTCAAGATTGGCGGAAAAGCCGACATAGTGTATTTTGCAGGATGCGTCGCATCTTTGTTTGGAAGAGCCCTGAGCATATCGGCCGCAACATCACAAATACTGAACAAACTGAAAGCCAACTGGACATACTTAGGGGCAAAGGAATACTGTTGTGGAAACCCGCTCTTCCAGACAGGCAAACTTGAAAATGCAGAGGAACTGGCGAAGCTGAACAGAAAAA
>Ga0209253_10000717_pt1 | contig 28734 bp, 21 predicted proteins | sample FrelakmetBRP12BR_FD_187145 | JGI IMG/M metagenome (GOLD analysis project Ga0209253, IMG submission 187145) | Freshwater lake sediment microbial communities from the University of Notre Dame, USA, for methane emissions studies - BRP12 BR (SPAdes)... | ecosystem: Environmental > Aquatic >...
TGGAGGGTGTGTTGAATATAGTTTCCCAGAGGGATGCACTCCCGCTAACACGGTTATCATGGTTGCCTCTGACCAGAAATGTTCTATTGAATATTCCAGATTTTTTCAGGACAGCAATCATTGGGTCCATCTCAGAATCAGTCACACCTTCACTTTCAATATCCCCATTAAAGATTACAATACTTGGATTGAGTGAAGCAATTTGATTGGTGACTTGCTGGAAATCGTCTGGTCCATCTTGTGCATCACCCATCGATGCGAATGTAAATGCATCCGGATTAACAGTTGGATTTAAGGTTGTAACCAGCGTGTTTGATACGGTTGGTAAGACGTTGGGGGTTGCCGTCTTGGTAGGAGTAGGCAACGTACATCCGATCAAAACGAAAACTAAACTTAAACTAAAAACATAGAATATTATTTTCATAAAGTCCTTGTCTGAAAATTATCCATTTGAATACTAAAATGAAGACAAGAGTGGAATAGCATCCTGAAGGACGCCATTCCACCCTTACAACAGCATTATACCGGATTTGCTCTTTCAGGAAGGTCTAGGCCGACTCCCTGGTCGCCATTGCAGGAGCAAGGATATCAACCAGCACACTTTGTATCGCAGGTAGAAGCTAAGGTATCGTTTTGACACAATTAGAATGAATATAGGATACTGCTGGTTGCAGGTCAGTCCAGCTATGCAAATCGGACCACCAGCCCGCATCCCATGTGTAGAATCCAAACCCGTCCAGAGCAGCTGTGTTCAGAAATTCACAAGAATAGTTTTCAAGCTGTGAAAGGGTGAATTTTTCGGTATAGGGGCTGCCTGTTGAAAATGTTTGCATGATGTAAACGAGATCAATGATTCCATCCAATCCTAAGCTGGTCAATCTGGCTCGATCGTCATTGATCTGCGCCAACGCGGAATCCTCTCCAACATCACAGCTGCCTTCCGCGTTTCCGGCGCAATGTCTCCAGATAATGGCCACATCCATCACTCTTGATATTTGATTTCCAGGGAACATACTTTCCCAATACAGGCTGTTAATATAATTCCATACTTTAATCTCTCGTCCCTTTGAGAGTGCGTACGCCTTCAATTGCGTTTTCAGCCCGGCCATCTCGTCAAATGTCATATTCGTGCACGTCCAGAAGGATTCGTGCCCGTTGATGATCCCGATGAAATTAGAAAATTGGCTGGCCACATCTAGTAATGGTTTCACTTTAGTAATATCCCCATTGGTGCTGACGGGATAGGGTGCTTCCCAATTACAGTTGGGACGACGATCGACCCAATCTGAAGGCCAAATGACGATATTGATGTTGTACTTTGCCGCTTCAACAAACACAGTTTGCCAATCCGTGGATTTCCCATTTACATCAAAGTCAACCATCGCCGTATTGATACCCCACTCCGCAAGTGTTGCAAAATCCGCGTTGTTTATTACTCTGTCCACCATATAATATTTCTGTTGTCTGTCCCCCGGGGTTGGCGTTGAGGACCCTTGCTGTATCACTATTGGCAGATAGATGGAGGAATCCGATATTTGTATTTTGGGGGCTGCCAGAACTTTTGTCAAATAGCTAAAAAATAAGATAGCGCAAATCAATTTGGCAAAAATGATTACTCGATTGTTTCTATTCATGATAACCTCTAAAATGGATCTCTAAAGGAATCCATGTCAAACGGGGAGGTGGTATAGTGGCTGGAGTATTGGTTGCTACGGAACACCTTTCGTGAACGTCTTGCTCCAGACAGGAGCACTTGTGCCGACTTTATAGAAGTTGACTGTGAAGGAAGTGCCATTAACCGTTATGTTTGCAAATCCTTGCGAATTTTCCATCTCCATATAGGTATAATCCATGCGGGCAGGATAGAGATAGTCGTTGTATGTATAACCACCGGACGGAGAAGTAAGGAATTCTTCAAAACTTACAGTTAGGCTAGCAACTCTGGTATCGTCCATATGTGTCCACCCCAGGATATGCTCATGCCCATGAAATGTTGCCGATACGATTGGGTGCTTGTTTAAAACAGATACCAGGTCCGAGGGTGTGCAACTTGAATCCGTTCTCGTTTGACAGGTGCAATGGGTATCTTCCACGCAGTAAAGCGGACCATGAAAGTAAATAAACGCATGATCCAATCCCTTGCTTTCAGCGTAGGCCAGTCGCATATCCAGGAAAGTCAATTGATTGGATGTCAGAAGATCTACATCGCCTGGTACATCTAAACCGATAAACATGGAATTTTGATAAACAAAACTATAGCTCAAATAAATTGAGCTGGAATCTAGCGGCACATAATCTGTCACCCCGGCCGGAAGAGTTTTTATGTTGGGTGCAGTGCTATAATAATTTTCCCAAAGAGTGTCGCTTCCGCCTATTTCGTCGTCGTGATTGCCTCGGACCAAAAATGTCTGGTTGAATAACCCTGCATTTTTTATCGCATCTACCATAGGATTCATTTCTGTAGATACCACCCCATCAGTTTCCAGATCACCATTGAAAATGACTAAATCGGGATGGTAGGTGGCAATCTGGTTGACCGTTATGGTGAAGTTTTCTGTTTCTGCCTGTCCATCACCGATCGACGCAAAACTGAACCCATTCGCCGTTGGTTCTTGCCTCATCACTATCGGCAGATAGAATGAGAAATTCGATGCCACTATTGCTTGAGCAATCTGGGCGATTGCGAGAGAACTTAAGAACAATATTGCGCATATCAAATTGGCAATTATGATTATTCGTTTAGTTTTCTTCATAATGACATCTACAGGGAACCTCTTTTCACAAAAGGATTTTCTACGTATTTGTAAATATCGTACTGAACTGAATAAGCTAGTCGCCAGGTGATTTCGAACGCAGGCGATGTTGGATAGACTAATGAAGGATGCATGCGTGTTTTTCGAAGCAAATCTTCCAGGAAATGCGTTATCTGTTCACAACTATTAATAGCGAAGCCATCATAATAGGATATATTCGCTCCTTTTCCTTATTGGCACTCACACCTTTCGAAAATGTAAGTGTCAAACAATCGAAAAGGTCAATTTTATTGGAGAATGTTATGCCAGAACTTCTGGTAATGGAAAATCAGAAGGATTGATTGTTGCAACTGGCTTGTCAGCAGGAATGTTCGCTCCACTTTATATAAATTATCTAAAGAGGAGGTTATCGATGATATGTTTTATCTAGAGCCCGGAGGATGAATCAAAAATCCGGAAGTCCATCAAAAGATAGCGGTGTGCGGATAAATGATTGGTCCCTTTATAATTCCCAGTGGTATGAATTTCAATCCCCACATAAGTACTACATGTGATCGTAAGAAGGCAGAAATTCCCTGGACCTGCTGGTTATGTTACTCGATTTTTATTCATGGGCATCCAGATAGCGTAAAGGATCGCTACATCTGGCGGTAATTAGCCGTGAGAAGAATTATCGTTTTTTTAAGCATTTCCGGGATTCCATCGCTACTTCGGTTTTGAAAAAAAAGGTTTTCCACATCTGTGGCAGAAAAGAATACTAACCTAGAAAGGGGAACTCTTTATAGGTACTAACAATGATCATTGAAGGCTATGGTATAGTGTGGAAACAATTATCATGTATATATAGAACCGCTGGCTGAAGATCCGGCCAACTACGCAGATCAGGCCACCAACCCGCATCCCAAGTGTAGAATCCAAACCCGTCCAGAGCATTAGTATTTAGAAACTCGCAAGCGGTATTCTCCAACTCTGGTAGCGTGAATCTTCCATTGTAGGGACTTTCTGATGTAAAGGTTTGGATAACGAAGACTAATTCAACCTTCCCGCCTAAACCAAGTTCGGTCAGTCTGGCCCGGCTATCAGTTATTCGGGCCAGCGTGGATTCACTGCCAGCACACCTTTCGCTTGTATCCCCTACGCAATGTTTCCAGATGAGAGCCACGTCCATAATCCGGGAAATTTGACTTGCGGGGTACATACTCTCATCATACATAGAATTAATATAGTTCCAGACCTTGATTGCGCGGCCCTTGGAAAGCGCATAGGCTTTTAGTTGATCTTTCAGTCCGGCCATTTCGTCAAAGGTCATGTTGATACATGTCCAGAGTGGCTCATGCCCGTTGAGAATCCCGATGAAGTTGGGGTACTGGCTTGCCACATCCAGCAACGGTTTCACTTTGGTAATATCCCCGTTGGCGCTGACAGGATAGGGAGCTTCCCAGTCACAGTCGGGGCGACGATCGTTCCAGTCTGAAGGCCAAATGACGATATTGATGTTGAATTTTGCTGCTTCAACAAACACGGCCTGCCAATCCGTGGGATTCCCATTTACGTCAAAATCAACCATCGCTGTATTGATGCCCCATGCCGCTAATGTTGCAAAATCCGCGTTGTTCATCACTCTGTCTGCCAAATAGTATTTCAAAGGTCTTACACCAGTGACGGAGGTATTGGTTGCAAATGGCACACCTTTCGTGAAGGTTTCGGTCCAGACAAGCGCACTTGTATCGATCTTGTAGAAATTTACTGTAAAGGAAGATCCATTGACCGAAATGGTTGGAAATCCCTGTGATGATCCAACATCCATATAGATATAATCCAAATTGGTAGGATAGAGATATTCATTATATTTCCGACCACCCGCCGAAGAAATACGCAGTTCTTCAATACTTCCGGTTAACCCCGTTACTTTGGTCTTGTCCATGTGTGTCCAACCCAGGATATGCCCCTGCCCGTGGAATGTTGCGGATACGATTGGGTGCTTATTCAAGACTGATACTAACTCAGAGGGGGTGCATCTTGCATCCGCTGGCACGGTACAATCGCATTGGGTGCTTTCAATGCAGTAAAGTAACCCATGAAAGAAAATAAACGCGTGAACTGATCCCTTACTCTCGGCGTAAGCAAGGCGGGAATCAAGGAAGGTCATTTGATTGGATGTCAGAAGGTCTGTATCACCAGGTATATCCAAGCCAATAAACATGGAGTTCCCGTAGATGAAACTGTAGTTCAGATAATCCGAACTGGGGTTGAGTAACACGAAATCCGTTACACCTGCCGGAAGTACCAAATTATTGGGCGATGTCTCAATATAGCTCTCCGAAAATGTTGTATTTACGCTTGTTAGATCGCCGGAAATACCTCGAACGAAAAGTGTCTGATTGAATAGGCCTGCATTTTTAATTGCGGTTCCCCAAGTATCCATTTCATTGTTCATCACTCCGTTAACTTCCATATTGCCGTTGAAGATGACTAGATTGGGACGGAGGCTGGTAATCTGGTTGACCTTCTTGGTGAAATTCGCTGCTTCTATTTGTGAATCTCCCAATGACACAAAGCTGAATACATCTGGATTAATAGTTGGAGATGCGGTCGCAGCGGGTATGTTTGAGGCCGTCAATGTGGGTGGTTGGTTTGTCGCTAATGAAGGAGTCATTGATAAATTGGACGAGGTACATCCTGCCAGAAGGAAAATAAAACTACTGCTAACTGCTAAAAGTATTTTTTTCATAGGGTCCTTATCACATTCAGTGCTATTGTGCAAGTAGGATTCCAGTAAGTCGTGAGATGATATTAATATAACAGCTTGTACTGAACTGGCAGGAGTAATGTTATAGAGACTGCCCGATCACAACGATACCAGATAATTGCATAATTGCAAATGGAACACGGCATGCAGAATTCTTTTATTGACATCGGTTTCCAGAAGTGCTATTATCGGGCGTTACGGATTATAATTGTGTTAATTCATGGCTGGGAAGATCATAAAACGAAATCCAGTTACATCACACGAATTATTAATAACACCTGGGAATATCCATTATGGCCAAGATGGATTCCATGGTGAGATGGGCAAGCATAGTTGCAGCGCCCCTCCATGACATACCTCTGGAATGGGAACGAAAAAGATTTCACCAAATTCAAGAATGATGATTTCTATTTGAGTAATTTGCTTTAGGCACCTAATGTCTAAAAAGTATAAACAAGGAGCCTTCTATCACGGTATAAAGGGTATTTGCAATAGGAGGATATGTTTTGAAGTAAAATTCAAGTACATTTCCTACTTCGTGACCAATTCAGGTTGCAGGCAATTATGCAATTAGGTGAGTATGTTTTCTTCAAGGCTTGTCAATCTGGAATGATGCGGGTGGGTGCGTAATACGAGTTACTTTAGATTCGTCAATTCCGTGGGTAATTCTCGTTTGGGTTAATGGAACGGACAAATCGGTTCTGACCTTAAATAAAGAAGGAAAGGTCGATACCGTGTGACAATGATCAACCTCTTGACACTTCATTAATGTCGAGATGGCGGAGCATTGTCAAATGAATAATCTTGATAAAGGTCGTTGTTGGATTATTGCCGCTAAGAAACAGGAAATCAATGAGTCTTAAAGAAGAAGCTTTGAGAGGCGTCGCCTGGTCGGCCACCCAAAAGTGGGGGGTCCGGCTCATTTCATTTACTGTAATGTTGGTTCTGGCAAGGCTTGTCTTGCCTGAATCATTTGGCCTGGTGGCTTATGCGACCGTATTCACTGCTTTTGCCGAGATTTTTGTTGATGTAGGTTTCAGCGACGCGATTGTACAATTCCGCAAACTCGATCGTGAGCATCTCGATACAGCGTTCTGGATAAGCATATTAACTGGTACATTTTTATCCTTAGCCACGATCGCTGCTTCTGGTCTGATCGCCAATGGCTTTCATGAGCCGCGCCTGGTCCCTGTTCTGCGATGGCTTTCTCCAGTTTTCATATTATATGCTCTGAGTAGTGTCCAACAATCACTTTTACGCCGCAACCTGGCTTTTAAAAGCCTTACAATGCGATCGTTGATAGCAACCATATCTTCGGGAGTTGTCGCAGTAATCATGGCTTTTCTTGGGTTCGGAGTATGGAGTTTGGTGGCCAAGTTACTTGTAGATAGCGTAGTTACCGTTATTGTCCTGTGGAAGGTGAGTAGCTGGCGACCTACTTTTCACGTATCCCGAAAGCATATCAAAGAACTGTTTTCCTTTGGCATTAATATCCTAGGCGGAAATTTTGTTGATTTTCTGAGCGTGCGTTCAGGCGATTTTCTCATTGGTTATTTTCTAGGACCCATTCCATTAGGTTACTATAGCCTGGGATATAACCTGCTCACAGTCATGATAGATCTTCTTGTTTCAGTACCCAATCTGGTTATTTTCCCCATCTTTTCAAAAATCCAGGGTGAGCCAGAAAGGTTAAAGTCAGCATTTTATGAAGTGATACAATTGCAGAGCATTATCGCATTTCCCATATTCTTGGGAATATTTATCGTGGCACCTGAAGCGATAAGAGTGTTGTATTCCGATATATGGATAGCCAGTATTCCAATAGCACAATTGTTGATGCTTACAGGTATTGTCCGTTCTGCTATACTCATATATAGCAGTATTTTCCGGGCGGCTGGCAAACCCTCCTGGCGTTTTTATATCTATACATTAACTGCAATACTGAACGTGGCTGGTTTTCTCCTTGTGGTTAGAATGGGGATTATTGCAGTCGCTGCTTCGTATGTTGTTGTCAGTTATCTATTAATGCCGCTATATCTCCTGATGATTCGAAAATTGATCAATGTATCCATACGGTCTCATCTGAGCCAATACGTCCCTTCATTAGTAAGCTCTCTGATCATGATCGTTGTTGTACTCGTGCTCAAATATCTTGTCGGCCAGAATTTTTCAGTATTAATACGCCTGATAATTTATATGGTCATTGGAGCTGGGGCTTACTTATTATCGCTTCGCCTGATTCGCCCAGGAATGTACACAAAAATGCTAGAACTTGCCAAACTGGCTTTTCCTAAATTCATGGCACGAAATATTGACTCGTAGGCGAATTGAGAACAACCACGGAACACAGGAATGATCCAATGACACTCCGGAGAAGAGATGGCGATGACCAATATCATCATTTGATAGAACTGGCAGGAGTAGCGGGTGCAGGGAAATCCACATTATTGAGAGCAATGATGGAAAGGAATGGGAATTTCAGGCCATTTCCTCCCCCCTCAAAGGCCAATTATTTAGCATTTCTACTTAAGATGTATTTAAGATGGTTACCATTCTACCTGAAGAACTTCCGGAATAGCAGGTGGTTCACTTTGCAGGAAATAAGGAATATGGGATATTTGGAGACGTGGTTATCATATAATCGATCCAAAGCTCGAAATGGGCAGAACCTATATGTTTTGGACCCCGGATCGGTTCACTGGCTTTCTTCTTTACAAGCATATGGTCCCCCCATCACGAAACATCCCCATTTCCAATCCTGGTGGAAAAACAAATTTGACCAATGGTCATCAGGTTTGACTGCAATCATCTGGTGTGATGCACCGGAAGAGGTATGTCTTCAGCGTGTTCTTTCTCGCGATGAATGGCATGAAATTAAAGAAATGTCCATCAACAGTGCATTGAGCGAGATAAGATGTTACCAGGATTTTTATGAACAAATAATTCCTGAAATGACATCCCATCACGCCATAAGGTTATTTCATTTTCGCACCGATCAAATATCCACGCAGCAGATGGTTGACCAGATATTTTCTGATGCTAATCTTTGGAATAAAATAGCCCAATCCCCTGCAAAGGGTGGAGTCAGCCAATAAAGGATGATAAGGAATTCTGAAATTATGGAATCACAGCCAGCGCTAAAACTGGTCACCAAATTGTGCATGGAATTAGATACCGCCAGGATCATCTATTGTCATTGGAAGAGCAATGCCAAGCTTGCCCGCTCGGCCAGTGGCGAAAATGATCTTGATCTCTTGATCAGCCGTTCAAATGTACAGCAATTCACACAAATCTTGATTAAATTGGGCTTCAAACAAGCGTTTGGCCTGTCCTATGAACAATTGCCGGGCGTTCTAGATTATTACGGTTACGATTGGGCGGCTCAGAAATTTGTTCACGTTCATGCTCACTACCAGCTCATCCTGGGTCATGGAGCAACAAAAAATTATCATCTTCCGATCGAAAGGCAATTTCTGGAGTCAAGCATCCAAGACCAATTGTTCAATATTCCAGCGCCTGAATTTGAATTGATTGTATTGGTCATTCGTCTGATGATCAAACATTCCACTTGGGATGTAGTCCTCTTGGGAAACGGAGATCTCTCGGAGTCGGAACGGCAGGAACTGTCTTATTTGCAGGAACGGATTTCTCAACCGAGAGTGGTCGAACTCTTGAAAATAAGTCTGCCATTCATAGACGAATCATTATTTTCCCAATGTGTACAGTCTCTGACTAAAAGAAAATCATTGACTTTCCGTGTCAAATGTGGCGAAGCATTACGGCGACAGCTAAACGCCAATGCACGCCGGCCCCGGTTCTCAGATATCTTCTTGAAGCTATGGCGAAGATTGGATGGTGGCATCCGCCGGCGTCTTTTTTACATGTCTACCAAAAAGAAACTGGGTAGCGGCGGTCTGATGATTGCGATCATCGGTGGAGATGGTTCCGGGAAGACGACCGCTATCAATGGTCTATTCGAGTGGCTGTCTGATGAATTTTCGATCAAGAAAATTCATATGGGCAAACCCCCCTGGTCTTTATTGACCTTTTTGATCAGGGGATTTGTTAAAATTGGACGATTGTTTGGTTTATACCCCTTTATCAAGGAAGGTAGTGAATTTTCAATTAATACTCTTTCTCCATCCTTCCCGGGCTACCCCTGGCTGATTCGCGAAGTTTGTACTGCCCGTGATCGTTATCTTCTTTACTTGCGGGGCAGGCGCTTCGCAACGAACGGAGGCTTGGTCTTGTGTGATCGTTTCCCTGTACCGGCGGTTAAGATTATGGATGGCGCACAGGTTGAACGGGTTACACGCGGCACCAAAACGAATAAATTCATTAAGTTCTTGGCAAGATTGGAAGAAAAATATTATAAGCAGATTTTGCTTCCGGACTTGTTAATTACACTCCGGGTCGATCCTGAGATTTCTGTGCAACGTAAAACGGACGAAACCGCCGATTCGGTTCGTTCTCGTGCCAGTGAGGTATGGAATGTGGATTGGAGCAAAATTCCAGCCTGCATCATAGATGCAAGTAAGACCAAGACAGAAGTGCTTAATGATCTTAAAACTTTGATATGGTCCTATTTATGAAGGAGGCAACAAATCTTGGGGAACGCAGGCTGGCTATACCACGTGTCGTCGAAATCATTGGTCCGGCAGGCGCAGGAAAAACCACACTATTCAAAGCGCTAGGCGATTACCCGGAACAAATTAGCTTAAGCGGCTACCCGGATGTCCACCGTACGGCAAACGCCTTATTCTTTGCATGGTATGGCCTCCAATTGTTTCCAAGTCTTCTTCGTTTATACCGGCGTCCCAGTCGACGGCTAAGCCGGAGAGAGCTTGCCTCTCTTACAATTTTGAAAGGCTGGTCATTTGTCCTGAAAAAAGAACAAAAGAAAACTGATCAAGTTATCCTGCTGGACCAGGGACCGGTATTTATGCTGGCGGAAATGAGGAAATTCGGCCCCGAATATCTAAAAAAGAAGGCATCAGAAAAATTCTGGCAGGTGTTATACTGCCGATGGGCAAATACTTTGGATTTGATCGTCTGGTTGGATGCCGAGGATCCTATTTTAATGCAGCGAATTCAAGAGCGCTCCAAAGAACACCTGGTTAAACACCAATCTGCGCCAGTTATTTCTGATTTCTTGGCAGGCTACCGCAGTACCTATGAGGAAATTGTTGCCGCGTTGGGATCCTGCTCGAGTGGTCCGCGGGTTCTGAGGTATGATACCGGCATGCAAAAACCTGCACAAATTATCAAGCAACTAATGACCGAGTTTAACATTTCATGACAGTTATCCAAACTTGGAAAGAACGGTTGGCTTTTTTCCTACCCGGCCTTTATGATGGCGGGGCCGAACGGATCATGCTCAATCTGGCAAAAGGGATTGCCTCCCGAGGTTATTCAATTGATTTGGTTCTTGCACGGGCAGAAGGTCCATTTATGGACGAGGTACCGGATTCGGTGCGGTTGGTGGATCTGAAGGCCTCACGTGTTTTAAGCAGCACGCCCGCGTTGGTGCGTTACCTTCGTCAAGAACGGCCAAAAGCCTTGCTGTCCATATTGTATGCCAATATTATTGCTGTCTGGGCTAGGCGTTTGGCAGGCATCCCCCAGCGGGTCATCTTGGGAGAACACAATACGCTTTCTTCTGTGGCGAAAGGTGAAAACGATCCACGTTGGCATTTTTATCCAATTATAGCCAAATGGTTCTATCCCTGGGCTGACGGCATTGTCGCTGTTTCTGGGGGCGTCGCAGATGACCTGGCGCAAACGATCAAGATCCCGCGTGAACGCATTCAAGTCATTTATAATCCAATTGTGACACAGGATCTGTTTGATAAATCCAAGGCACTATTGGACCATGCTTGGTTTAAGAACGGTGAACCCCCCGTATTATTGGCGGTCGGTCGTTTAACAGAACAAAAAGCCTTTGATGTTATGATCCGGGCTTTTGCATTGGTAAGAAAGAATCATCGAGTTCGGCTCATGATATTGGGTGAAGGAGAAGAAAGACTTACCCTGGAGGCATTGATTAGGGAATATGGGTTGGAAGAGGAAATAAGCATGCCTGGGTTCGTTCCAAATCCATACTCTTATATGGCTCATGCTGCTGCTTTTGTACTTTCATCCAGGTGGGAGGGATTACCGACTGTCGTGGTTGAAGCAATGGCTCTGGGTGTCCCTATTATTTCCACAGACTGTCCGAGCGGTCCACGTGAGATACTGCTGGATGGAAAATATGGTAAGCTGGTACCGGTAGACGATCCCTTTGCTTTGGCCGAGGCGATCGCAACAAGTTTAACCGCCAACGCACTTCGTCCATCCCGGGAAAGTTGGCAACCATTTGAACTTGAGTGTGTGGTGGACCAATATATCGATCTGTTGTTGGGAGTCACGCCATGCGAAAAATAGCCTTTTGGTTGTCCCTGGTCATGATTTTTACCATTCCTTGGGAAGATATAATATTGATAGGGGGAACGAATTTAACGTCATTGTCAAAAGTAATCGGTTATATTGTTGCGGGGTTTTGGGGATTGACAATCCTCAGCGAAGGTCGAATTCGTAAATTTCACCTTTTCCATGCTTTTGTTTTATTGTTTATCCTATGGAATGTCCTCAGTTATATTTGGAGTGCAAATACTGACGGAACGATCTTCCAGATAAAAACTTATGGACAGATTTTCCTGTTAATCTTGATTGTTTGGGAGTTATATAAAAAACCGGCGGATTTGACTGCCGGTCTTCAGGCTTACGTTTTGGGCTCTTACGTGTGCATCGGCAGCTCAATATATAATTATATTAACGATATCGGTGCAGTGAAGTATGAGGTGCGGTATTCTGCAACCGGGGTGAATGCGGTTGACCTCGCCCTACTGCTATCCATAAGTATCCCCATCGCATGGCATTTGCTCCTCCAGGCGGATAGAAAACAGAATCGATTTCTTAAAATAATCAATATCGCTTATATACCTTTGGCTATTTTTGCGATATTGCTCACTGGAAGTCGCACCTCCCTTTTTGCGCTAATCCCGGCAATCATCTATATCGCACGGCCAAAAAGGCTGGATATAGGCCAATTCATAATAATTGCGGTATTCCTGATCGCCTCGCTGTTTGTCATTTTGTCCATAATCCCTCAGGCAGTCATTGATCGTCTTGCTACTACCGCTTCTTCGATAAGTTCAGAGGATATTGGCGGCCGGGTCAACATATGGAGGGATGCACTCGCAGTATTTAGTCAGCATCCATTTATCGGAGTTGGCACTGGCACACATAACTATACCATCGGTGGATCGGCCCATAATACATACTTGTCAGTTCTTGCGGAGTCAGGCCTTATTGGATTATTTTTATTCTTCTTTATCCTGGCACTCGTTCTAAACCAGGCAGCCAGGTTGTTTAAAGAATATGCTGGTCTATGGTTCTCAGTCTTCTTTGTCTGGGCCATTGGAGTTCTTTCGCTTAGTTGGGAAGTTAAGAAGGTTACCTGGTTGATCTTGAGTTTTGTTATTATTGAGGGGGCGGCACTCCAAGAGTATTACTTGGCTGAAAAATTGAAATCAAAGGTATCTGAAACAGAAAAAAATCAATCTCTTCCCAGCGGCGTGGAATCTGAAGTTTGACAAATTTGATCAAGGGGGAATCAGTGTTTTTTACAAAGAGAATGTTTACTAAGCGAGTAACATGAAATCAGGAAAACTTAGGATTGGAATCCTGCTGGATTCTTATCAAATACCTGCATGGATTTATCGTTCCCTTGAACGGGTGATTAAGTCCAACTATGCCGAATTCTCTCTAATTGTTCTTCAGCAGAGTTCAAAAGTAAAAAATGAGAATGACAGGATCTTGAAGGATAAAAGAACGATAGTTTACCAAATATTTAATAAGATTGACGAAAGATTATTTTTAAGAGTGGATAATGCTTTAGAGATTAGTAATGTTCAGAAATTATTACCCGGTGTGCCTGTTATCAAGGTGAAACCAATCAAGAAAGATTCGGCAAATTATCTCGAACCGGCAGATATTGATGAAATACGCCAATATGGATTGGATTTATTCATAAAGGTAGGATTTGATACTCTTCGAGGCGATATCTTGGCTGCTTCAAAGTATGGCGTATGGACTTATTGGTTTATTGGAAATCCACACGGTTTTTGGGAAGTCATTAAAGGTCAATCTGAGACAAAAGGTAATTTGTTAACTTTGGATAAAGACGGTAATAGCAGCAGCCTCATTTGTAGTTCTTCCTCTTCTACTTACCCGTTTTCCCCGGCGCGAAACAGGAATCGTTCTCTTTGGAAATCTTCATCTTTCTTGCCAAGGCAGGTAGCCCGTTTACACTACCTGGGCATAAAAAAGTTCATTGTGGAAACAGAAAAGTATCCTAAGGATAAAGATCCGCACCATCAAAAAGGATCTGAGATTCCTCCATCAAATTTGTTGTGCTTGTGGCTGATCGCAAGGCTGTTGATAAGAAATATTCACGAGATGTTTTCCAGATTGTTCTACCAGGATGCATGGTTCTTAATGTTTGATATGGAACCCTTTGGATCAATACCTTTTAGGGATTTTAAAAAAATTATTCCACCGAGAGATCGATTTTGGGCGGATCCGATGGTAATTAAAAAGGAAAATCGAAATTATATTTTTATTGAGGAGTTCGTTTCAAAAACGAAGAAGGCGCATATCTCGGTTTTTGAAGTTGATCAATTCGGAACCCATTCAATGCCGGTCAATATACTGGAGACGGATTATCATTTATCTTACCCATATGTGTTTGAATGGAACAATCAATATTACATGGTGCCAGAGTCGGCAGAAAATGGAACAATCGACCTTTATGAATGCGTTGAATTCCCGTTCAAATGGGAATATAAGATGCATCTAATGGATAATATAAAGGCAGTTGATACCAGCCTTCTTTTTTATCATGAGAGGTGGTGGCTTTTCACCGGAATATCTGAAAATGAAGGCTCCTTTCCCGAAGTTGAACTATTCCTTTTCTTTTCGGATGATCTGTTTACCCAGGATTGGAAGCCACATCCCCTTAACCCGATTATTTCGGATGTAAAAAATGCCAGACCCGCCGGACGAATATTCACAAGAGACGGAAAATTATACAGGCCATCCCAGGATTGCTCGATCACGTATGGATATGGATTTGACTTGAATGAAATATTGGTTCTATCTGAAAATGAGTATCGTGAAGAAAGCGTCGTTGCGGTAAGGCCGGATTGGGACAAAAAGATATCCGCCACGCATACGTATGGGACTGATGAACAATTCCAAATCATTGATGCATACACAACAAGAAGGAAATTCCTTTAGTTCCATCAAGATGATTCTTAGCCAAATCGTGTAGATACAATTGCCATCCCAAAACTGGCGGGAAAGATTATTCCGATCGCTTATATGAATTATGACTCATCCCTCTTTTAACAAAACAAAGCCAAGAATTCTTGTTTCGGGTCACCTGCCACCACCTATGGGAGGAATCGCCACCTATTATCAATCCTTATTGAGCTCTTCACTTCCCCAGCAGGTTGATTTAGATTTTGTCGAAACCAGTTCTCAAAAGAGAACGGGGGCTGAAAGCGGGACGTTCTCATTTTCTAACTTGATATCAGCTATTAACGATTGTGTGCGTTTTACCAGGGCGGTTATTAAGCACCATCCTCAATTAACCCATATTGCTACTACTTTAGAGCTGTCGTTTGTAAAGCATAGCGTCTGTGTCTTAATAGCACGTTTATTTCGAAGCCGGGTTTTACTTCACCCGCATTGCGGCTTTCCGGCCCTGTATACGGATCAGACCCGCTGGTGGCAGTGGTTTATCCGTCAGGTAATCCGTTTGACCAATGGCGTTGTAGTACTCTCAAATGAGTGGAATCAGTTGAATTCGGTTGTTCCCGGCTGTCCAGTCTACTATCTTCCAAATGCGATTGATCTTTCGGCTTATCGTAATCTGGGATCGGGTCGCATTGCTGAGGCAAAGAATCCGCCTCAACTAAAGGTACTATACCTGGGTTACATGGGAAAATCAAAAGGCTCTTTTGATCTTCTTGAAGCAGCCAGGGGAACTATGTCGAAAAATATTCCAGTCATTTTTGATCTGGTCGGTGAAGATGTATCGCCAGGGGAAGTAGAACAAATCAAGCAGCAGATTGATCAAACCGGACTTGGAAATGTCGTGACCTTGCATCCGACTGCAAGTAATACCAAAAAGATCGACTTTTTCCGTGAAGCGGATATTTTTATTTATCCTTCCTACTCCGAGGGGATGCCAATTGCAGTTATTGAAGCCATGGCATGTGGGTTGCCTATCATTGCAACAAGGGTCGGCGGATTACCTGATCTGGTAAGGGATGGCAATAACGGTATTTTGGTAGATGCAGGCCGCCCTGATCAACTCGAGAGCGCGTTGGAATCCCTGATCCTTAATCCTGAGCTACGTCTTAGCATGCAAGTGAATAGTTACCAGCATGCGTTTGATGAATATGAAATCGAGAAACATGTAAAACGATTGGTAGATATTTACGGGAAAACATTGGCGATAGCATGATATTGATTATGAGAGTTGCCAAGGTTATTCATGACATTTTTTTGCATAGGTTATTTAGATCGCCATAATGCTATTGCCTTTGGGCAATATATATAAAAATCATTCCATTGTATCTCACGCGAAAATAAAACAATGCAATCCTATTCTTTCCTGGAGTTTTTAGCACGGCAAGGCCACCGAATTATCGAGACGGAAAGCAGTTATTGGTATGACGCGCAAAAAGGATTTTATTTCTACTTTCCTTATCACAGGTTAATCACCCCCGATAAGGAAGAAATTCAACTGCTCCTGTTGAGAGAGCATTGTCTTGGGGTCAGGTACTTCACATCGATGGATCATATTGGTAAAGAAAGCTACATGATCGTATGCACTGACAAGAATTACGACTTTGAATCTCTTGATCCACATTCCGCCCGGCGTGAAACCCGCAAAGGGCTTGAGAACGTAGCGATCAGGCAAATGGAAATTTGCGAGCTTGCTGCACGCGTTAGCGAGCTCTACCAGGATACGTTGATAAGGCAAGGACGAACCCCTTTCAGGCAAGCAGAAAAGAAATGGAAGCTGTATTGTTCATCTGCAGAGGGGTTGGAAGGTTTTGAAGCCTGGGGGGCTTTCACTGGCAACAATCCTGCGGCTTTCATGATGACGTATCAGATGGAAGATCATTTTACAATCTTGCTTCAAAGTTCAGCCACAAAGTATCTAGCCTTGTATCCAAATAACGCGCTGGTCTTTTCTGTAACCAAACTTAAGCTTGCATCACCGGATGTAAACGCAGTTTATTATGGTCCCCAATCGCTGGACGCACCTGAATCCTTGGACAAGTTCAAGTTTCGCATGGGTTTTCAGAAAAGGCCCATAAAACAGGCGATTGTTTTCAATCCTGTGATTAGACCTTTTATTAATGGATTTATGCAAAAAAGTATCCATTTGATCTCTTCAATATTGCCAAAGAGTGATACATTCCGAAAAATTGAAGGTCTAGTACGTTTTTATCGGGAGTCAACTTAATACGAGATGTCAATTCAGTAGTCGGTTTTAGATATTCATGATTTGAATACTTCCATAAATGGCTAATAGGAGTAAACCTAGATGCGTGTAATGATATTTGGCACGTGTTATGAACCCGATCTCGGGCCGAGTGCTCCGTTGTTTACCATGTTGTGCGAGAATTTGGTTCGCCTTGGTCACCAGGTCACTATAATCACCACGGTTCCTAATTATCCTTCAGGGCGTGTTCCGGCTGAGTGGCGAGGGAAGGGGAAATTGTTGTGGAAGTCGGTAGAAAATGGCGTCGAAGTGATCCGGGTGGCGCAGCCTTCATTGGACGCGAGCAAACTTCCGCTGCGCGCGCTGCAATACATCTGCTACCAAATTGGCGCCACCTGGGCTGGCTTGGGCAAACAATATGACGTTGTGATAGCGGGCTCTTCTTCTCTGACGGCCTGGTTACCCTTTGCCTACCTGGTTGTCCTTCGTCGAAAACCCGCGATATATTCCGTTGCTGATGTTTATCCTAAAGTTGGCATAACCCTCGGCATCTTCAGGAACAAGCCGGTGATCGCGTTGGTGTCGAGTATGGAACTTTTTTGCCTGAATAATGCGGCCGTAGTGCGTATTCTCTCAGACTCTTTCAGGTCGGATCTGAGCGAAATGGGTGTACCTGACGAAAAAATGGTCCTGGTTTACGATTGGGTTGATACGGACCTGGTCCATCCAATGCCGCGCGATAATGCATTTGCACGGGAGCACAACCTGACAGGCCAATTTGTTGTTCTCTATGCCGGGAATTTGGGCCTTTCGCAAGGGTTGGAGCATATTCTCACGGCGGCCGAGACACTCAAAGAGCACCAGGACATAAGTTTTGTATTTGTAGGCGATGGTGCAAATCGGGAACGACTTGTCGCTGAGGCTGAACAACGCCGGCTGAAGAATGTGAAATTCATCCCTTACCAGCCGCGCCCGCGTTTACCGGAAGTCCTGGCGAGTGCCGATGTTTCCTTGGTATCATTACGACATGGGATTGGATTCAGCTCCCTGCCTTCCAAGACTCTCTCGATCCTGTCCAGTGGGCGGCCAATAATTGTGAGTATTGACGAAGAAAGTGATACTTGGAAGCTTATCCAGAAAGCCAAAGCCGGATTATGCATAGCTCCTGAGAATCCACCAGCACTGGTCGAGGCTATCCTCACTCTTAAAAGCGATCAGGAATTACGTGATTGTTTTGGACGCAATGGTCGTATTTGGGCTGAAAATAATCATTCTCCTCAATCCTGCGCCAAGCAGATTGAGAAAATAATGCTAGAAATCATCTCCTCTCAAAAATCATAACCGGATTTCCTCAGAAGCAAGTAATATTACCGTTGGACATTCAGATAATGAAATCTACTGGATCAGGGCAAGCACCTTTACAGGTGATTATCTCGAGCAGATTGAATATACTCTTCTTGAGAAATGGCTCAATTGAATACCTTGCGTATCAATTTGAGCATACAATTAATGTAAAAGTAGAAATAAGGAGGAAGAATAACCCATGAACATTGAGATCTTTTCAGAGTGGTTGCGTCGTCAGGGATATAAAATTATTCACACTGCCAGTAGTTACTGGTATACTGCCGGCCCGAGGGTATTGCAGGCATACCCGTATGATTGGCTCATCCAGCCATCTGAACAAGAGTTGCGCGACCTGACGCTTGGGAAGGGCTATTTCGCGGTCCGCTACTCCGCACCCTTTAATGATCCAGATGGCATGGTTAGTTATCATGTTATCCTCAAAAATCCTTATGATATGGAGATATTGCGACCACAAGCGCGCAATGGTATTCGCCGTGGTTTAGAAAACTGCCAGGTAGAGCGCATTTCCTGCGAGCGGATGGCCAAAGAAGGCTGGAACCTTCAACAAGATACGCTTGAACGCCAGGGACGAGATGGGTGCATGAAACAAGCTGAATGGGAACGGATCTGTCTTTCAGCAATTGATTTACCGGGATTTGAGATGTGGGCTGCTACAGCTGGTGGAGAACTCGCGGCTACAATAATCACTGCCCGGATCGATGACACCTTCTATGTTCCTTATGCCCAATGTCATCGTAAATCTCTATGTCTGCATGCCAATAATGCTTTGTTCTACACCGCCAGTCGCGACATGCTGGCACGGGATGGCATTAAGAAGATATTTTTTAGCCTGCATTCGCTGGATGCGCCCGAAAGTGTGAATGATTTTAAATTTCGCATGGGGTTGGCAGCCAAACCAGTTCGCCAAAAAATCGTTTTTCATCCACTTGTGCAGCCTTTTGCCAATAAGTTCATTCAACAACAATTAAATAAATGGTCGATGCGCGATACCAACAATAGTTTTGTCGCCAAATCAGAAGGAATGCTGCGCTATTATCTTCAAGGAAAACTACCATTGGCTGAACAAAACTGGCCGGCATGCTTAAACGAATACAAAGCCAAAGTTTTGGGAATGCAGGTTGTTGAACAGACACACAGGGACTCTTATGTAAGAATCGATGAGGGAAATTAATCAGGAATATTAGAATAATCTTGAGGATGTCTACTACCTCTCCTGCCACGTCTTCCTGAAAGCCTTGCCGATATTGACTAACGATCATTCGACGCAATGGTCGAAATAGGGCTGAAAATAATCATTCACCTAAATCTGGTGCAAAGCAGGTTGAGAAAATATTGCAGGAAATCAGCTCTTCCCAGAAATCATGATCAAAACAGTTGGAGGATGAAATGATTTTATTTAAACGCCTGGAAATGGAGGATGTACCTTGGGATGAATTGAGCGACTATAAGGGTGCCAACATATTTCATACCCTGCCCTGGATCAAATTTATCCAGGATGCCAAGGGCGCAGAGCCTGTGGTTGCAGCTGTTCAATCTGATGGTCAAGTCCAGGGTTACTTCATGGGTTTCATTACCCAAAAATATGGAATGAGAATACTGGGTAGTCCTTGGAGGGGCTGGGCCACATATTTTATGGGTTTTACATTGAAGCCGGATGTTTCATATCATGACGTCTTACAGGCTTTCCCCAAGTTTGCCTTTCATGAGCTGAAGTGCCACTATCTTGAAATAACCGACATCAATTTAAGAAAAGATGAATTGAAAGGTCTGCCTTATCGCGTGGAGCAGCTTCAATGGTTTTCGCTCGATTTGACAAAGAGCGAAGAAGAGTTGTTCGCCAATATGGACAATAAATCTAGTCGTCGCACGATCAAGAGGGCGATAAGAAGAGGAGTTGTCATAGAAGAAGCAACTGAGCCTGGCTTTGCAGATGAATATTACGCCCAATACCAGGAGGTGTTGGCGAGAAAAAATCTTGTCCCCACCTACAGCTTGGAATTTGTCCGTCAAATGATCAACCAGCTGCTGCCGACGGGCAACTTGCTCTTACTACGTGCCAGAAATTCGGAGGGAGTCTGCATTGCTACGGATATTTCTGTCGTGTTCAATAAAGTGGCCGTAGGATGGGGGGGAGCAAGCTGGAAACAATATCAAATCCTTTCTCCAAACGAACTGATTAATTGGTATGCCATGAGGAGATTAAAGTCCATGGGAGTCGAAGTTCTGCATATGGGGGGTGAAGCTGAAGAATTTAAGAAAAAGCTTGGCTGTTATAAAGCGGAAATATTCCGCTTGATGAAACCCAAGAATCCTTTTCTGAATATTCCTTTATACATTGCCTCTTCATTAAGAAACCCTCGTGTGAGGAATTGGATATTGAAAGGGTTAGGTAGATAGAAATGGTGGAAATCAGCTCTTCCCAGAGAACATGATCAATAATATTGTGGATGGCATGATTTCGTTTAAGCGTTTGGAAATGGAAGATGTACCCTGGGATGAATTGAGCGACTATAAAGGCGCCAACATATTTCATACCCGGCCATGGATAAAATTTATTCAGGATGCGAAGAGGGCAGAGCCTGTGGTTGCAGCTGTTCAATCTGATGGTCAAGTCCAGGGTTACTTCATGGGTTTCATCACCCAAAAATATGGATTGAGAATACTGGGTAGTCCTTTCAGGGGATGGGGCACATATTTCATGGGGTTTACCTTGAAGCCGGATGTTTCATACCATGACATCTTACAGGCTTTCCCCAAGTTTGCCTTTCATGAACTGAAGTGCCACTATCTTGAAATTACAGACATCAATTTGAAAAAGGATGAATTGAAAGGTCTGCCTTATCGCGTAGAGCAGCTTCAATGGTTTTTGCTCGACTTGACAAAGAGCGAAGAAGAGTTGTTCGCCAATATGAAATCTAAATCTGGCCGTCGCGCTATCCGCAGAGCTATAAAAAAAGGTGTAGTTATTGAAGAGACAACAGACCCCGGACTTGCGGATGAGTACTACGCCCAATACCAGGAGGTGTTGGCGAAAAAAAACCTTGTCCCCACCTACAGCTTGGAATTTGTCCGTCAAATGATCAGCCAGCTGCTGCCGACTGGCAACTTGCTCTTACTGCGTGCCAGAAATTCGGAGGGAGTCTGCATTTCTACGTATATTTATCTCGTGCTTAACAAAGTGGCCGTTGGGTGGGGGGCAGCGAGCTGGCATCAATTTGAAGGGCTCAATCCAAATGAATTAGAAATTTGGTATACCATGAAGAAATTGAAAACCATGGGAGTCGAAGTGCTGCATATGGGGGGTGAAGCTGAAGAATTTAAGAAAAAGCTTGGCTGTTATGAAGCGGAAATATTGCGCTTGATGAAACCCAAGAATCCTTTTTTGAATATCCCATTATATATTGCTTCATCTTTAAGAAGTTCTCGCATGAGAAATTGGGTGCTAAAAAGAATTGGAAGGTAGATTCTCGATCCGGATTCCTGTCAGTTTGCAAACCAGAAAAATAATTACTTGTGGGATATTTGCGTATATGTTCTATCAGGAATTTATCTTTGTTCTAACTCAATGATGGTATGGCAGTAAGTAAGAAATTGCAGTAAAATTAACTTTTTATAAGGAACCTAAAGAGGAAGGGATAATGATCTCCCAGGAAAATACAAGCAGTCCAAAATCAGTTCCAGACCAAAAAACCTTAAACTATGCCACCTTTCTAAACGTAATGAATAGGTTCTTTAAACGCGCCTTCGATTTTCTCGCTGCGTTTTTTGGCTTGATTTTCCTTTCCCCTCTTTTTCTCCTAATTGCCAGATTGATTGTTGATGACACACCCGGCCCAATTTTTTACTGGGGACCGAGGGTTGGTAGAAACGGGCGTATCTTTAAGATGCTTAAGTTCCGGACGATGTACGAGAGACCGGAAAGTTATCAGGGTTCACGGTTAACGAGCAGCGGAGACTCCCGAATTACACCTGTAGGGAGTTGGTTAAGGGATACGAAAATCAATGAATTGCCTCAGCTCTGGAATGTTCTGATTGGCGATATGAGTCTGGTTGGTCCGCGCCCCGAAGACCCTGAAATTGCCAAAGCATGGCCGGAGGAGGCACGTTCCAAGATAATCTCTATCAGACCAGGAATTACCAGCCCGGCCAGCATCCTCTATCACGATGAGGAAAAACTGCTCTCCCAGAAAGGCGCATTGAATGAGTATTACAAGAGTATCCTTCCAGAAAAAATACGACTGGACTTACTCTATGTTCGTCATAATTCATTGTTTTCCGATCTGGATACCATCTTCTGGACATTATTCATCTTTATCCCGCGTTGGTCGAAATTGCAGTTGCCTGAAGCCCGTTTCTTTTCTGGGCCGTTCTCCCGAATTGCCAACCGGTATGTTTCCTGGTTCCTGGGAGATTTGTTTGTTTCATTGCTAGTGATAGGTGCATGTGCCCTGATATGGCGCTCTCAATTTCCATTAAACTGGGGTGTTAAACCGATTATTTTCTTGGGTTTCCTCCTGGCGTTCTTCTTTAGTGGTGTCAACGCCATGGTAGGTCTGCATAGAATCTCGTGGACCCATGCGACAGTTGAAGATGGGGGCGGCTTGTTATTTTCCATTACTTGTGTGACCGTTCTGATTTTAGGGTTGAACTACCTTCTATCAATTTATCAATGGTTTACATTCCCGCCACTTCCTACACTCATGATCGTAGTTATTGGCGTTTTAACCGGGATCAGTTTCATTATCATCCGGTACCGACTACGTTTGGTCGCGATGTTTACAAATTGGTGGTTGTCCATTCGACGGAACACGCTGATCTTGGGAGAACGAGTCTTGGTTGTAGGGGATGGAGAAGCTGGTCAAATTGCCACCTGGCTGTTAGGTCGCCCCATGTATAGAACTGCCTTTTCTATTGTAGGTATAGTTAATGATAACGATCCTACAAAAAAAGGGATGAAAATAAATGGCCATTACATGTTAGGGGGCGTCAAGGATGTGCAAAGGATCATCAAGCGCCTGGATATCGGAGTTATTTTGTCAGCTCTACCAGCCTCTGCGCGGGAAGCCAATGAAAGAATCTTTGACCTTTGTCAATCAAACGATCTCAGACTGATCTTCCTTAAAGATCTGATGTTAATGGTTGATCGACAGGTAACTCAACCTTTAGGGAGTAATGAATATCCTGTTTGGCTTGATGAACATCTGGAATTCAAGGCGATGCATGATTCGATCACGGGATTGCCCAATCGTTATCTCTTCCAGGACCGCTTAAAACGTTCGATCGCTTATGCGAGACGGTATAAATCCCGCCTGGCTGTAATGTTTATCAGAATAGAAAGGAAAGCTGCTGCCATTGATGCGCTTGGGCGTAAATATGATGATCAGATATTGATCGAGTTGGCCAAAAGACTAACCAAAACCGGAAGAGGCAGCGACACCCTGGCTTATATCGGAAAAAACAAATTTGCGGTGATCCTGGAAAACATAGTAAATGAAGGAACTCCAACGTTGGTGGCTAAGAGAATATCCGGCACACTCTCAGAACCCATAAGAGTCGACCAATTCGATATGCCAATTCAAATCGACATTCAAATTGAGTCGTGCGTGGATCCAGACTGCTATGATGATATGGAAGCCCGCTGTCAGGTCGAAATTGATATGCCATACCAAAGAAAACAGGAAATGGAGGCTCTGGGCCATAATGACAGCGCATTGGGCGAATAAACATGTTCTGGTCACGGGTGCAGGTGGTTTTATAGGCAGCCACCTGGTGGAGTATCTGCTGGCCAGGGGAGCCAGGGTACGCGCCTTTGTCCGCTATAACTCACGCGGCGACCCGGGGTTGCTGCGCATGCTTTCAACCCAGGATCTCAATCGAATTGAGATCATTGCCGGCGACCTGGAAGATGAACATGCCGTTCATAAAGCCGTTCAGGGAATCCAGGTCATTTTTCATCTGGGAGCGATGATCTCCATCCCTTATTCATACCATCATCCAGTGGAAACAGCCAAAACGAATGTACTCGGGACGCTGAATGTTTTAACAGCCATGCAAGAGTCTGAGGTGGAGAGATTGATCCACACCTCCTCCAGCGAGGTATATGGAACCGCCTTAATGACACCAATGAGTGAATCTCATCCTCTACAGGGGCAATCTCCTTACTCAGCCAGTAAAATTGGTGCGGATAAACTGGTGGAAAGTTTCTATTGTTCGTTTGAGACGCCAGTTGTTACGATCAGGCCATTTAACACCTATGGCCCGCGGCAATCGGCCAGAGCAGTCATTCCAACCATCATTACACAGGCATTGACGAAGGACACGATTCATCTCGGAAACCAAAATACCATCCGGGATTTTACATTTGTAAAAGATACCGTCGCCGGGTTGGTTAAAGCCGCCGAGGTACCTGGCATCGAAGGGGAAGTATTAAATCTGGGCACGGGCCAGGAAATAACCATCGGTGAATTGGCCCAGAAAATCATCCAGAAGACCGGTCGTTCTATAGCGATCACCGTCGATACCGTCCGCCTGCGCCCGAAGAATTCTGAAGTGATGCGGCTCCTTTCGGATAACCGTCACGCCCGCAAGATCCTGGGATGGGAACCGGAATTCAGCCTGGATGCCGGCCTGGACCGGACGATTGAATGGATAAATTCACATCTTGATCTTTATCAAATTGGCACATATGTGTTTTAAGGAATAACAACCATGAAAGCAGTCATTTTGGCAGGTGGAAAGGGCGCCCGATTGGCGCCATATACGAAAATCCTACCCAAGCCGTTGATGCCGATCGGTGATATGCCGATCCTGGAAGTTCTTCTGCGGCAGATAAAAAATGCAGGCATAGAAGATGTTGTCATCACAGTCGGCCATCTGGCAAACTTGTTGAGGACCTTCTTCCAGGATGGCAAAGCATTGGGATTGCATATTACCTACAGCCTTGAAAATGCTCCATTGGGAACAGCCGGACCATTGTCGTTGGTTAAGGGCCTTGACCGAACCTTCCTGGTATCGAATGGCGATGTGCTGACGACCCTGGACTTGAAAGATCTGATTCGATTCCATTCCGAGCAGGGTGCCACGGCAACCATTGCAGTGCACCGCCGCAAGGTTGATATTGACTATGGAGTGGTACAGTGTGACGAGAATTCCCGCTTGGTAGGGTATATTGAAAAACCATCCATTGATTACCTGGTCAGCATGGGAATTTATGTATTTGAACCAAAGGTTCTTACCTATATATCGAGTAACCAGTATCTGGATCTGCCCGACCTGATCAGGAAAATGCTTTCCGCTGGCGAGAAAGTTGCCGGTTTTCCATACGCCGGGTACTGGCAGGACCTGGGGCGACCGGATGACTACGAACATGCAACGCATGATTTTGAAACAATGCGGGCCGATTTCCTGAAAGAGGAGGTTTAATGGATTGGAAGATTCCACTGGCAGATATTGATTTCGATTCCAGGGAGGAAGAAGCCGTCCTGGAGGTATTAAAAAGCCGCTGGCTGACCATGGGGTCAGTGACACAGGAATTTGAAGAAGAATTTTCTTCCTATGTTGGCGCACAGCATGCCATTGCTGTTGCCAATGGCACCGCCGCGTTACATCTTGCCTGCCTTGGGGTTGGTCTCGGACCTGGGGATGAAGTGATCCTGCCATCCTTGACCTTTGTGGCGACCGCCAATGCCATTCGCTATACCGGCGCCATACCGGTCTTTGCCGATATTGAGAGCGAACAGGATCTGGACATATCCACCCGCGCCATCGAACGAAAACTGACTGATAAAACCCGTGCAATCATGGTAATGCATTATGGCGGTTATGCCTGTGACATGGCAGCCATAACAAAGCTGGCCCAAGCGCACGGGTTGAAGGTCATCGAAGATGCTGCTCATGCAGTCGGTACGGAATACGAAGGTCGCAAAGCGGGAACCTTGAGTGACATCGGGTGCTTCAGTTTCTTCTCCAATAAGAATATGACAACCGGGGAAGGCGGGATGGTTGTGACGAATGATGCTGCTGCTGCAGACAAGATGCGGATCCTGCGCTCGCATGGTATGACCAGCCTGTCCTGGGATCGCCACCGCGGTCATGCTTGGAGTTATGACGTGGTTGAACTGGGTTACAATTATCGCATGGATGAGATTCGTGCCGCCCTGGGTCGAGTACAATTGAGCAAGTTGGAAAAAAATAATCAACGGCGCAGAGATCTCTCACTGCTCTATCGCGAGCAGTTGGAAGAGCTTGTTCCATCGGTTGTAGTGCCATTTAAAAAACCACGCGGAACTTCTGCTTGTCACTTGTTCCCCATTTTGCTTCCTGTTGGAAGCAACCGAACTGGTTTCATGGAGCACTTGAAGACGGAAGGGATTCAAACCAGCATTCATTATCCACCTATCCATAAATTCAGAACATACGCGGAATCCCTGGAAGCACGCTGCAATTTACCGATAACCGAGGATATTGCGGAAAGAGAGGTAACTTTGCCGCTTTACTCAGGTCTTACGGATGAAAATATCAGCGATGTAGTCCAAGCAGTTCGGAATGCTGTTCACAAGCAAAATGAAATTAGCAATTAATCAATAATAATTATTATTATTGAGATAAACCATATCTACAATCGCGTAAAAAGCAAAAAGAAGGAGTCAGCATGGAATTCAAACAATATATTGCCTTATTAGGTCGGTGGTACTGGATTATCCTTTTGGGACTTGTTTTGGGTGCAGCCAGCGGAATATTGATCAGCCGGAGGCAAACGCCTGTTTATCAGGCAACCGCAAAAGTATTGGTGATGCGGGTTCCCGATTCAAGTGGCTCTGGATTGGCCTACTTGGGGGACCAACAATTGGCAGCGACATTCAGTGAATTGATAAACACACAACCGGTTATCGATTCCGGTTCAAGCATATTGGGTTTCGAAATTGATTCAAATCAAATCACGATCAGCCAAAATACAGATTCCCAGATATTAAGTGTTAGCGCACAAGATAGTGATCCTCAGCATTGCGCATTGATTGCGAATACCACGGTGGAAATGGCAACTAAGCGCTATGTGGATTTGCAGGTAAGTCAATACACCGCATTGGAGCGTGATGTCCAGGCGCAACTAATCTTACTTGAAAATCGCATGACCAGCCTGCAATCACAAATCACGACGACTTCGAAAACGATCATTACAGACCAGACGGATGAAATTCTATCCAAAATGACCCCTCTGCAGGATGAGGTCAATCAATTACAGCAAGATATTGCTGCGTTGACCCCAGCATCTTCGACCATATTAACCAATGCGGATCAAAGAATTCTGCTTGCACAGAAGCAAACCCGGCTTGACCAAATCCTGCCACTTTTAACTTCCTATCAGACAGCCTATTCGAATCTAGCTGTATTCAATACCCCCATCATTACCGGAAGTGTTGATGAAAATAACCTGACCCTCTTTAAGAGTCAAATGACGGTATATCAACAAAGTTATGTTGATATGATTGGAAAGTTGGAATTGCTGCAACAGTCATACGTAAAAGGCATCTCCAATGTTACCAGAATTCAAGATGCTTACACACCTACTCGTCCAATCCGTCCCCAGATCCTGATTAATACGCTGTTGACGACGGTTGTCGGCCTGTTATTGGCTATCGTCGTTATATTTGTACTGGAGAATCTGCAGATAACCCCGCGAGCCACGAAGAAGAAAATGAAAGCGACTTTATAGCCTGGTGGATGAAAAACAGAGCCTTGTTTCCTGCGAATAGAAGTTCACCGAGTTGACTCCTTTCGGAAAAGTTCCAGAGTAATCCTGGAAATAATCATCGCCCCTCGGTTCCAGCCTAAAGAAATATCATGAAGAAATCCCCGTGCAGTGACGGGGATTTCTTCATGCAATCATAGTTTTTCCAATATCAATAAATAGAGGCTGCCTGTAAGATCTTTACAGACAGCCTCTTTATTTCAGTCCTCCCATCCTGCTATTTCACCAACGCAGTGCATTGCTGCATGCGTTAGCGGATGATGAACGGCAGGTAAATCCGCGCATTACCCTTTTTGACTTCAAAGGATTGTTGAGCCTGAGCAGCGGCATTGTAGTTGTCATTACCTGCCTGGTTGGCATTCAATACACAGGTTCCAACCCCGATGAACGATACCACCCCCCCCACAGATATTTGACATACCGAAATGGATGAGGCGTCCACCGCGAATACAACGGACAAACCTGAGGTCGACAAAGCCGACGGGGTATATGTGGGTCCAAAAGTGACAGCATTAGCCGGTGCTGTGGAAGTGATGGTTATGGTCTGGCTATGCTT
>Ga0209253_10000718_pt1 | contig 28688 bp, 29 predicted proteins | sample FrelakmetBRP12BR_FD_187145 | JGI IMG/M metagenome (GOLD analysis project Ga0209253, IMG submission 187145) | Freshwater lake sediment microbial communities from the University of Notre Dame, USA, for methane emissions studies - BRP12 BR (SPAdes)... | ecosystem: Environmental > Aquatic >...
CTCGACGTTGCGTCGAGCCACCTGGAAGCTGATTTCGGCGCCCGGCGCAAAGCGCTCGGGGTACGCCTGGGCGAGCAGCGGCAGGTGGAACTGGAGCGACAACGGATCCTGCACGCCCTCGAGGAAACCGGCAGGCTGGCCCGCGCCGCGGCCGGTGAACTGGACGACGCGGGCCGTCCAGTCGAACTCCGCGCGCAGTTCGCGGTTGGCGATCAGGACGCGCTCGACGTACTTTTCCGGCGCGATCCCGAAGGCCTGCAGCGAACCGCTGGACTTCAGGTCGAGCAGCCCTGATGGATCGACGGTGCGAAGCCAGAGCTCATACCGGCCGCGCGTCGTGTCGACGCTCCAGTCGACGAAGGTCATCGCCTGCATTCCGCGCATCCGCGTGTACGTCGTTCGGTAGGCGATGCGGCCGGTCTTCGGCACCTCGTCCACCCCCGGAGGCAGGCGGGGCTGTTCCGGCGCTGAAGGCGCGGGCGGCGCGGGCGGCTCGGCCGGAGCTTGCGGAACCGGTTCCTCCGGCCGCGGCGGCGGCTCGGGCTCGACCGGCGCGGGCGCTGGAGTCGAGGCGGCCGACGGCAGCGACGGCGCGTTCGCCGCCCGCGGGCGCGGCGGCCGCGGCGGGGCTGGGGCCGCCGCCGCTGCAGGAGGAGGCGCCGGCGGCGTGATCAGGGACACGGTGAGCGTTCTCTGCGTCATGTCCTCGGGCTTCAGCGTGTTGAGGCCGGCGGCCACTTCGTACAGGCCGCACGCGTGCAGGCCGAAGACCGCGGCGAGCACGATCGCGATGCGCCACGCGGTCGCGGGTCGCAACGGCTGGCCGAGGAACGTGAGCGGCATCGAGGACGGGCGGGCGACCGGGAAAGTGGAGGCAGGAACGCGAGGGCCCGGCCGCTAAGATACAGAGATCCCGACAGGCCCGGACCACACAGAGCAATGAAACTCGCCACGCTGAAGGACGGGTCGCGCGACGGACAACTTGTCGTTGTTTCCCGCGATCTCGCGCTCGCGCATCATGCGGCCGGCATCGCGCCGCGCCTGCAGTCGGTGCTGGACGACTGGAGCTTCCTGGCACCGCAGCTCGACGACCTCTACCAGGCGCTGAACGAGGGACGCGCGCGCCACGCGTTCCCCTTCGACCCCCGGCTGGCGATGGCGCCCCTGCCCCGCGCCTACCAGTGGGCCGACGGTTCCGCCTACGTGAACCACGTCGAACTCGTCCGCAAGGCGCGCGGGGCGGAGATGCCCGAGTCGTTCTGGACGGATCCCCTGATGTACCAGGGTGCCAGCGACGAACTGCTGGGCCCGCGCGACGACATCGTCTGCCCCGGCGAGGAATTCGGCATCGACTTCGAGGCGGAGGTCGCGGTCGTCACCGACGACGTGCCGATGGGAACGAAGCGCGCGGACGCCGGCGGCCACATCCGGCTGCTGATGCTCGTCAATGACGTCAGCCTCCGCAACCTGATCCCGGCCGAGCTGGCCAAGGGTTTCGGCTTCTTCCAGAGCAAGCCCGCCACCGGATGCTCGCCCGTGGCCGTGACTCCGGATGAGCTCGGCGGTGCGTGGAAGGACGGCAAGGTCCATCTTCCGCTGGTGGTGCACTGGAACCAGGTGAAGGTCGGCGAACCGAACGCCGGGGAGGACATGACCTTCGACTTCGCGCAGCTGATCGCGCACGTCGCGAAGACGCGCAACGCGCGGGCCGGCTCGATCATCGGCTCGGGCACCGTCTCCAACCTCGATCGCAGCCGCGGTTACTGCTGCATCGCGGAGAAGCGCAGTCTCGAGATGATCGAATCGGGCGCCGCATCCACGCCGTTCATGAAATTCGGGGACACGGTGCGGATCGAGATGTTCGACGATCGAGGCAATTCGATCTTCGGCGCGATCGAACAAAGGGTTGCGCCGCTCGCCCGGCGCTAGCAGACTCCGAGGCAGGAGGAGAGCCACCCATGAAGAACAAGGGACCAGGCACAGGGCTGCCGTTCGCCAACACGATGGGCGACAGTTTCGACCTGATGAAGAAGATGTGGGGCATTGCCGGGCTGCCGGGGATGCCGAATGCAGGCAACCTCGCTTCCATGGCGATGCGCCTGCCGCAGCAGCTGCCGAGCATGGTCGCGCCAACGTTCGACGTGAACGAACTCGACAAGCGCATCGCCGACCTGCGCGCGGTCGAGGCCTGGCTGGAGCTCAACTCCAGCATGCTGCGCACGACGATCCAGACGCTCGAAGTGCAGCGCGCGACGATCGCCACGCTGAAGGGCATCAGCGGGGCCATGCTGGCGCCGCTCACCAAGTCCGGCCAGAGAGCGGACGTCGGCAGCGTGGCGATGCCGCCCTTCCCCATGCCGCCGCCCGAGCAGGCGGCCGAGCCTGCAGCCCCGGCCGCGAGGAAGAGCAGCCAAAGGCGCCATAAGGCGAAACCCGCCCACGCGCCGACGGTCACCGAAGAACCGTTGAATCCCTCCGCGTGGTGGAACACGCTGCAGGATCAGTTCACCAAGATCGCGGCGAGTGCTGCCGCGGGTGCCGCCGCCGGTGCCGCGCAGGCGCCGGCGAAGAAGTCTTCGAAGGCTACGGGCACCCGGCGCGCGCGCAGGGCGGGCAAGGGCGGCTGAAGTCCGCCCGGGCAAGCCCGTCTGCAGGCTGCCCCGCCGTCGTCTCAGACGGTGTAGTTGAGACCGAGGCGACCGCCGTCGGCGTAGACCGTCGTTCCCGTGACGTACGACGCATCGTCGCTCGCGAGGAAGACGGCGATCCGCGCGATTTCCTCCGGCTCGCCAAGCCGCTTCAGCGGCGTGCGTGACAGGATGCGGTCGCGCGCCGCCTCGTTCGTCATCACGGCGGTCTTCAGCATTTCGGTCGCGATCGAACCCGGGCCGATCGCGACGGCGCGGATGCCGAGTGGCGCGAGGGCGAGCGCCATCACCTTCGTCAGCTGGTTGACACCGCCCTTGCTCACCGTATAGGGCACTTGGTTCGCAATCGCGAGCACCGCGTTGACGCTCGACATGTTGACGATGACGCCGCGCTCGCCGCTGGCGCGCGGTGCCTGCTTCGCCATCTGTCGCGCGGCGGCCTGCGCGCACAGGAACGCACCCTTCAGGTTGACCCTCAGCACCCGGTCGAAGTCCTCTTCGGCCAGGTCGAGGAACTCGGCGGCGTGGACGATGCCGGCGTTGTTGACGAGGATGTCGACGCGACCGAAGTGCGTGACGGCGAAGTCGACCAGCGCCTCGCACGCGGACCGGTCGCCGACGTCGGCCTGCTTGTAGAGCGCATAGCCGCCGGCGGCCGCGATCGACTTCACGACGGCGCTGCCGCCGACTTCGTTCACGTCTGCGACGACGACACGCGCGCCGGCCTCGGCGAAGGCGCGGGCGCAGGCCGCACCGATGCCCTGGGCTGCGCCGGTCACGATGGCGACGCGATCAGCAAGCTTCATGACTGGCTCCGCGAGAAGGTCCGCGGGATTGTCCGGCAAAGACGATGCGCCGTGCTCAGGCCGGCCGGTGTTCGGCGCGCCAGCCCGCCACCGCCGGCCCCACATCGTCCAGCCTGCCGAGGACGCGCACCCCGGCCGGCGGGCGCCGCTGCAGCACGGGACTGGATCCCCCGGCCCAGAGCTCCGTCGCCACGGGGAGTTGCGCCCGCAATTCCTTGAGGCTTTCGATCACCTGGTACGGATTGACGACCGGCGAGAACGAGAGCGCCACGATGTCGATCCGCTGGCTCACCGCCCCGCGCACGATTTCCATCACCGGGGTGCGAACGCCGAGGGGAACGCAGCGGGCGCCCTCGAGGGCGAACATCGCCTCCGCCATCAGGACGCCCAGCCCGTGGGGTTCCTGGGGAACGGTGGTCAGCAGGACGCGCGGCGAGTCGCCAGGATGGGGAATCGAGGTGATGCCATTGCGGAGCACGCCCTGCACGGACTCCGTGTACAGGTGCTCCTCGAAGATCGCCAGTTCCCCCCTGGACCACGCTTCGCCGACCAGCACCGTCAGCGGCGCGATCACCTCCGTGACAAAGCGGGCGAGACCGGCCTTGACGGTCAGCAGCGCCAGCTCGCGGCGCAGGTCGTCCACACGGTGTTCGGTGATCATCTGGAGAAACGGGCGGAGCGCGCCGTCGGGAGGGCCTTCCATCGACGCGGTGCCGGGCCGCCCACTGCCCGCTTCGGCCAGGGCCTGCAATTGATCGATGGGCCGTTCTGCGATCTTGCCCGGGCGGTGGCCCTGGTCCATCAAGCGCTTGAGCAGGCGGAGCTTGTCGACCTGCTCCGACGGGTACACGCGCTCTCCGTTGGCGTCCCGGATCGGCTGCGGAAAGCCGTAGCGGCGCTCCCACACCCTGAGCGTATCTTTCGACAGGCCGGTGTCCCGCTCCACGGCGGCAATCGGAAGCCCGGGGGCGGACGAGGGGGTTGAGGTCATCGGGGTTTTCCAGTGCGCATCCCGCATTTTGTCCTAGACAAACCATCGACTCAAGTGGAAAATGAAACGCTTGATTGGCTACGACCGGCACTGGCCCATCGTTCCCGAGTGCCTCCAGTCAGTGACCACTTTCGCCAAACCTTCCATGCCCACTAACTCCAAGTTCATGATCGGACGCCTGTTCGCTGCCGTGCTCGTGGTCGTGGCCGCGTCCGTCAGCCCGCCGCTCGCCGCGCAGGAATGTCCAGCCCTGCTGTCGCACACCTTCCCGAAACTGCAGGATGACTCGCCGCAGAACCTCTGCCAGTACAAGGGCAAGGTCGTACTGGCGGTCAACACCGCCAGCTACTGCGGGTTCACGCCCCAATACGAGGGGCTGGAGAAGCTGCACGAGCGGTACGCGGCCAGGGGCCTCGTGATCCTGGGGTTTCCTTCCGGCGACTTCGGCAACCAGGAGAAGGCGAGCAGCAAGGAGATCGCGGAGTTCTGCTTCAACACCTACGGCGTCAAGTTCCCGATGTTCGCCAAGACGTCGGTGCGCGGCGAGAAGGCGAACCCCTTCTTCGCGGCGCTGGCGGGTGCGACCGGGCAGCCACCCAAGTGGAACTTCCACAAGTACCTGATCGACCGCCAGGGTCGCGTGGTCAAGTCGTTTCCGAGCCAGGTCGAACCGCTCGATGGCCGGCTGACCAGGGAGATCGAGGCCGCCCTCGGCGCCAGCTGACGGCTCCCGTCCGAAGTTGCGCGACAATGCGCGCTTGACCATGAACGCACCCGAAAACATGTACCTGCCGGATGTCCAGGCGAGCGCCGACCGGCGCGACCTGGCGATTCAGCGCGTGGGCGTCAAGTCGCTCGCTCATCCGGTGATGGTGGCGACCGTCCGCGGCCCTCAACCGTCGGTCGCGTCGATCGACATGTATGTCGGCCTGCCGGCACACCAGAAGGGCACGCACATGTCGCGCTTCATCGACGTGCTGCAGACCCACCAGCAGCCGCTCGCGATGACCTCGGCGATGTCGCTGCTCGACCGCATGCTGGCGCGGCTGGACGCAACGAGTGGCATGGTCGAATTCCGCCTGCCGTTCTTCGTGCTGAAGACCGCGCCGGTGTCCGGCGTCGAAAGCCTGATGGACTACCAGCTGACGCTGCTGGCCGAACGCACCGACGGCGGCACCCGCTTCCTCCAGAAGGTGGTCGTGCCGGTGACGAGCCTGTGCCCTTGCAGCAAGAAGGTCGCGGATTTCGGCGCGCACAACCAGCGCGCCCACATTTCGGTCGCCGCAGAGCTTGCCTCGGAGATGCCGGTGGAGCAGCAGATCCGCATCGCGGAGGAAGCGTCGTCGTGCGAGCTGTGGGGCCTGCTGAAGCGGCCCGACGAGAAGTTCGTCACGGAGCGCGCGTACTCGAACCCGAAGTTCGTCGAGGACGTGGTGCGCGATGTCGCGCTCGCGCTCCGGGCGGACGACCGCATTGCAAGCTACATCGTCGAAGCCGAGAACTTCGAGTCGATCCACAACCACTCGGCCTACGCGCTGATCGAACACGACAAGCGCAAGGCGCGCTGACTCGAAAAGAGCTGCGCGGCGGGGAGGAGAGCCCCGCGCCAACCGCCACCGGGCGTGCCCGGAAAAACCAACGGCGGACAGTCTTGAGGGAGCTGGCCGGGCGGCGCCCCAGGCGTTCGTCCGCGACAACTCGACCTGGCCTTGCGAATGAAGATTGCAATCATCGGTTCCGGCATCTCCGGACTGGGCGCCGCGCACGCACTGCGTGACGACGCCCGCATCACCCTCTACGAAAGCGGTCCGCGCCTCGGCGGCCACACCAACACGGTCGACGTCACGCTCGACGGCGTCACCGCGGGCGTGGACACCGGCTTCCTCGTCTACAACGAGCGCACCTACCCCAACCTGATCCGGCTGTTCGACGAGCTGGCGATCCCCGTTGCGAAGAGCGACATGTCGTTCGGCGTCAGCGTCGCGCAGGGCCGCGGCCGCCGCCTCGAATGGGCCGGCACCGACCTCAATGCGGTGTTCGCGCAGCGGCGCAACCTGCTGTCGCCGCGCTTCCTCGGCATGCTGCGCGACATCCTGCGCTTCAACCGCGAAGCGACGCGGATCGCGCAGGAGCCCGGTCGCGACGGTGGCGTTTCGCTCGGCGAATTCCTCGATCGGGGCCGCTACGGCGATGCCTTCCGGCGCTGGTACCTGCTGCCGATGGCCGCGGCGATCTGGTCGTGCCCGATGGCCACGATGCTCGCCTATCCGCTCGCGACCTTTGCCCGCTTCTGCCACAACCACGGACTGCTGCAGGTCGAGAACCGCCCCCAGTGGTTCACCGTGCGCGGCGGCGCGCGCCAGTACGTGCGCCGGATCGCGGGCCGCATCCCCGACGTGCGGCTCGGCGACGAGGTCGTTTCCGTGAAGCGCGACGCCGTCACCGGACACGTCGTCGTGAAGAGCCGGCACGGCGTCGAGCGCTACGACCACGTGGTGCTTGCGTGCCACAGCGACCAGTCGCTGGCGGCGCTGTCAGACGCCGATGCCGCCGAACGCGGAATCCTCGAGGCGGTGAAGTACCAGCCGAACCGCGCGGTGCTTCACACCGACACGGCGCTGATGCCGAAGCTGAGGAGCGTCTGGTCCTCGTGGAACTACATGAGCGACGGCGGCCGGGAGCCGAACGTGTCGGTCACGTACCTGCTCAACAAGCTGCAGCCGCTGCCGTTCGGCACGCCGGTGCTGCTCACGCTGAACCCGACCACCGAACCCGACGCAGGCAAGGTGCTCGCCGAGTTCGACTACGCGCACCCCATCTTCGATGGCGCCGCGATCGCCGCGCAGCGCCGCCTTGCCGACGTGCAGGGACGCCGGCAGGTGTGGTTCGCCGGCGCGTGGACCGGCTACGGCTTCCACGAGGACGGACTGAAGTCGGGCCTGGCGGTCGCCCGCGCGATCCTCGCCCAGGCGGCGGCGCAGCGTCTCGCGGCCTAGGACAGCGGCCGTGCGGCGCGTGCGATCAGCCGCGGCGTGCGGCCAGTCCGTCGAAGCAGGTGGCCGTGACCAGCTCGACGATCTCGTCGTCCGTGTAGTTGCCGGACAGCTTGAGGTAGTCCGACACCGGATCGCACGCGCGCGCAAAGAGCGTGTACAGCACGACCTCCGGCGGCACACGCGGCGCGAGCGCCTTGCCGCGCTGCGCCTCGTCGATCCAGGCCCCGAGCCGTTCGCTGACCTCGATCAGGAGGTCGACGTAGGCGGGGTGCCGGGCCAGCGACTCGCGCAGCGCCGAGCGGGTGGACGGCAGGGACGGCATCCGGCCGCCCAGGTGCTCGCGCAGCGCCCAGCGGACGACGCCCTTGAGCTTGTCGAGCGCCGGCGCCCGCGCCGGCTGCGCTTCGATGGCGTCCCGCGTGCGCTCGAGCAGGCGCACCAGCGCGGCGGCCGCAAGCGCTTCCTTCGACTCGAAGTGCTTGTAAAGGCTCGGCTTTGCGATGCCGACGCGCGCGGCCACCTCGTCGACCGTCATCAGGTCGTAGCCCTTCTCGGCAAGCAGCGAGTTCACCTCGCGCAGAATCACGTCCTCGCGCAGCTTCAGCTGCTGCTCGCGCAGAGTCGGTGGTCGGACGTCGGCCTGGGTCGTCATGGTGGCTCCTTGGGTCCGGGAATGTACCACTCGGTTTCTTCTTGTACTAGTCAGTATATTTCTGTACCATTGCGTTAAAGCAGTCCCACCCCATGCCCAGCACGCCCTCCGCCCCCCTGATCGGCTTCGGCCAGGTCCGCCACGTGCGCCTGCGACCCGCGGTGAATCGCTTCAGCTACGGCGCGTACTTCCTGCGTCTGCCGCTGCGGGCGCTCGCACGGACGCCCTTGCGGTCGCGGATGCTCGGCGTCAATCGCGCGGCGCCAATGGCCGTGCTCGACCGCGATCACGGCGACGGCCGTCCGCTGCTCGAGTGGATCGACGCGCTGCTCGCCGACCACGGCGTCGCCGACGCCGACGGCGAGGTGTGGCTGCACACCTTCCCGCGCGTCTTCGGCTACGTCTTCAACCCGGTCAGCTTCTGGTTTGCCCACCGGAGCGACGGGTCGCTGCGCGCCGTTGTCTGCGAGGTGAACAACACGTTCGGCGAGCGCCACTGCTACCTGCTCGCGCACGACGACGGCCGTCCCCTCGCGTGGGGCGAGGAGGTCAGCGCGCGCAAGGTGTTCCACGTCTCGCCGTTCTGCGCGATCGACGGCCGCTATCGCTTCCGCTTCATGCTGACGGAAGGCGCGGCCCCGCGCTTCGTCGGCCGCATCGACCACGACGCGAACGACGGTCCGCTGCTGCAGACGTCGCTGTCCGGCGCGCTGGAACCGCTGACCGACCGCGCGCTGCTGCGCGCGCTGTTCGGCTATCCCGCGTTCACCCTCGGCGTGATCGCGCGCATCCACTGGCAGGCGCTGCGGCTGTTCGTGAAGCGCGTGCCGTTCTTCTCGAAGCCGGCGCCGCCGGCCCACCCCGTGACCCGCTAGACCGATGAACGAACTCGTCCTTCCCTACGACGGCGGCGTCGACGCCAGGCGATTCCCGTCGCACGGGCGCCTCGCGCTGCGCCTGCTCGAGAAACTGTCGCACGGCCGCCTCGACGTCCAGTTCCCGGACGGCCAGCGCGCGAGCTTCGGCAGCCGCGAAGCGCACCCGGCCGACATGGTCCTGAACAACTGGAACGTGGTCGGCGCCTCGCTGTCCAGCGGCGACATCGGCTTCGCCGAGTCGTACATCGCCGGCGACTGGTCGACGAGCGACCTCGCGCGGCTGCTCGCGTTCTTCCTTCGCAACCGCGATGCGGCGGACCGCCTGATCTACGGCACGTTCCTCGGCCGCCTCGTGCACCGCATCCGGCACCTGCTGAACCGGAACACACGGGCGCAGGCGCGGCGCAACATCCACGCGCACTACGACCTCGGCAACGCCTTCTACACACTCTGGCTGGATCCGACGATGTCGTACTCCAGCGCGCTGCTGCCGACGCACGGCACGCCCCACGCGCCACTCACGGAGAGCGAGCTGGTCGAGGGCCAGGTCGCGAAGTACCGGCGCGCGCTCGACGAACTGCAGTTGCGCGAGCGCGGCCGCATCCTCGAGATCGGCTGCGGCTGGGGCGGGTTCGCCGAGATCGCGCTCTCGGCGGGTCACGCGGTCGACGGGCTCACCCTGTCCACCGAGCAGCTCGACTACGCGCGCGCGCGCCTGGCGCGAACCGGCGGCGGATGGGACCTGCGCCTGCAGGACTACCGCGAGGAGCACGGCCAGTACGACGCCATCGCGTCGATCGAGATGTTCGAGGCGGTCGGCGAGGCGTACTGGCCGTCGTACTTCGCGACCCTGAAGCGCTGCCTCAAACCCGGCGGCCGCGCCTGCGTGCAGACCATCGTCATCGACGACGCCCTGTTCGATCGCTACCGTCTTGGCACCGACTTCATCCAGCAGTACATCTTCCCGGGCGGAATGCTCCCGTCCCCGGCCGCCTTCAGGCGCGAAGCGCAGCGTGCCGGGCTCGCCGTGGTCAACGAGCACGCCTTCGGCCACGACTATGCGCGCACGCTCGCCACGTGGCGCGAGCGCTTCCACGCCCAGGTGGACGCGGTGCGCGCGCTCGGCTTCGATGACCGCTTCGTCCGCATCTGGGACTTCTATCTCGCCTACTGCGAAGCCGCGTTCGCGCGGCGCTCGACCGATGTCGTCCAGTACACGCTCGTTCACGCGTAGCGCGCTGGTCGCGCTGGCGCTGCTCGTCGGCGGACCCGTGCTCGCCGACGTGCCTCCCCACCTCGGCCGGGCACTCGGCGAAGCGCGCCCGGCCGGCAGCGGGCGGCTGACCTGGTTCGGCCTGCACGTGTACGACGCGCGCCTCTTCGTCCCGGCGGCCGGATTCGACGCACGCCGCTACGCGGAGCAGCCATTCGCGCTCGAACTGACCTACGCCCGCAAGCTGCAGGGCCGCGCGATCGCGGAGCGCAGCGAAGCCGAGATCGCGAAGCTCGGCATCGGCACCGAAGCGCAACGGGCGCGTTGGAGACAAGCGATGACCGCGCTCTTCCCGGACGTGCAGGCGGGTCAGCGGCTCGCCGGCGTGCACGCGCCCGGGCAGGCCACGGAGTTCTACTTCGACGGCAAGCTGATCGGTCGCATCGACGATCCCGCCTTCGGCGCGGCGTTCTTCGGCATCTGGCTGGACGCCCGCACCACCGCCCCGGACCTGCGCGCCAGCCTCCTGAAACAGGCGCTCTGACGTGGCCGCCCTCGCCGAGGCCGGCGCGCGTGATCCGGACCGGACCCTCCCGGCCCGCGACCTGCTCGCCTACAGCCTGTTCGCGCTGCCCCTGACGATGATGGCGCTGCCGGTCTACGTGCTGGTGCCGCCGTTCTATGCGACGACTACCGGACTCGCGCTGTCCACGATCGGCGCCGTGCTGCTGGCCACGCGCGTGCTAGACGCCTTCGTCGACCCGCTGCTCGGCGCGTGGGTGGACCGCTCGCGCGGCGTCTACCTGCGGCCGCTGCTGATCGCCGCGCCGGTGCTGGCGGCGGGCTATGTGCTTCTGTTCTCGCCGCTCGACGACATGCCACCCGGAGGCGCGGCGGCCTGGCTGACCCTCACGCTGATCGCCGCCACGCTCGGCTACTCGCTGGCCACGATCGCGTACCAGGCGTGGGGCGCGCGGCTCGCGGACGACGACAGCGGCCGCGCCCGCGTGACCGCGTGGCGCGAAGGCTTCGGGCTCGTCGGCGTGATCCTCGCGTCGCTGCTGTCGACGTGGGGCTCGCACGCGCTGATCGCGCTGTTCCTCTCAACGCTGGCGATCGCCCTGGTCGCGCTGGTGAAGCGCGCGCCGCGCCTGCCGGTCGCCGAGGAATCCGCGCGAGTCTCGCCGTGGCGCTCCATCGTCGCGCCGCTGTCCGAGCGCGGCTTCCGGTGGCTGCTCGCGATCTTCGTGGCGAACGGAATCGCGGCCGCCGTGCCCGCGTCGCTCGTGTTGTTCTTCGTCGCCGACCGGCTGCAGATGGAGCAGCAGTCCGGGGTGCTGCTCGCGCTCTACTTCGTCGCGGCGGCCTGCAGCATGCCGATGTGGGCGCGGCTCGCGCACCGCTGGGGCCTGCACGCGACCTGGCTCGCCGGCATGGCGCTCGCGATCGGCACGTTCGCCTGGGCGTTCGTCGTCGGCCCGGGCGACTTCGTCGCCTTCGCACTCGTCTGCGCGCTGTCAGGCATCGGCCTCGGGGCCGACCTCGCGCTGCCGCCCGCGCTGCTCGCGCGCGTGATCGGCCGGAGCGGCCACAGCGGAGCGCACGAGGGCGCGTATTTCGGCCTCTGGAATTTCGCGAACAAGATGAACCTCGCGCTGGCCGCCGGGCTGGCGCTGCCGGTGCTCGAGGCGCTCGGCTACGCCCCCGGGGCCCGCGATGCGACCGCGCTCGACGCGCTCGCCTTCGCCTACGCCGTCCTGCCCTGCCTTCTCAAACTCGCCGCCGCCGCGCTGCTGCTCGTCGCGTGGCGCGGACAACGCTGCTAGGACTCCCATGTTCGCCCGCCTCTTCGCCCTGATCGCCGCCGCCCTCTTCGTCGTCGTCCTGATCTCCAGTTGCACGTCGGTCGACCCGCAGGTCTACCGCAAGGAACAGCCGGCGCTCGACCTCGCGCGCTACTTCGATGGCGCGCTGGAAGGCCACGGCATGGTCCTCGACCGTGGAGGCCAGGTGCAGCGGCGCTTCGTCGTGCGGATCAAGGGAGCCTGGAACGGCGATGTCGGCACCCTCGACGAGGACTTCACGTGGTCGGACGGCAAGCAGGAACGGCGCGTGTGGACCCTGCGCCGCGCGGCGCCGGACGGCTCGCGCTGGATCGGCACCGCCGCCGACGTCATTGGCGAGGCGCAGGGCGTTGTCGCCGGCAACGCGTTGAACTGGACCTACACGCTCGACCTCGCCACCGGGAGCGGCCGCTACAACATCGCGTTCGACGACTGGATGTTCCTGATCGACGAGCGCGTGATGCTGAACCGCGCGGTGATGTCGTTCTTTGGTGTGCGCGTCGGCGAGGTGCTGATCTCGTTCCGTAAGCTGCCGTGAGCCTGAATCCAAAGATCCGCGGCTGGCGCGGCCAGCGCGTCTGGGTGATCGGGGCATCGACCGGCATCGGCGCCGCCGTTGCGCGCGACCTCATCGACGCCGGCGCGCGCGTCGCGCTGTCGGCCCGCTCGCGCGACCGGCTCGACGCGATCGCCAAGGGCACGGACGCGATCGTGGCGCCCCTCGACGTCACCGACCGCGCCGCCGTGCTCGACGCCGCGAAGAAGGTGTGCGACGCGCTCGGAGCGCTCGACCTGGTCATCGTCGTCGCCGGCACCCACAGCGCGATGCGCGCCGACCAGTTCGATCGGGTCAAGGCCGACCAGTTGCTGGCGGTGAACCTGGTCGGGCCGCTGAACTGCCTGGAGGCGGTGCTGCCGACGCTCCTGAAGCAGCGCCGGGGCGGCATTGCGCTGGTCGCGTCGGTGGCGGGCTATCGCGGCCTGCCGCAGGCGCTGATCTACGGGCCGACCAAGGCCGCGCTGATCCACCTGGCCGAAGGCCTGTACCTCGACCTGCGCCGGCACGGCATCGGCGTCTACCTGGTCAACCCGGGCTTCGTCGACACGCCGCTCACCCAGCGCAACGACTTCGCCATGCCCGCGCTGATGACTGCGGAAAAGGCCGCGCGGCGTACGCTGGACGGCATCGCCGCGGGCCGCTTTGAAACCCACTATCCACGCCGCTTCACCGGCTGGCTGAAGCTCCTGCGCATCCTGCCGTACCCCGCCTACTTCTGGGCGGTGCGGCGCTTCACGGGAGCGGGACTGTGACGGACGACCCGCGCGTCGCACGGCTGACGGAGTTCTTCGAGACGCTGTCGCCCGCAACCCTGGCGCGGCTGGACGAGTTCTATGCGCCGGACGCCCGCTTCAAGGATCCGTTCAACGAAGTCACCGGCGTGCCGGCGATCCGGGCGATCTTCGACGGGATGTACCGGCAAGTCGACCGGCCGCGCTTCGTGGTCACCCGAAGCTTCGGCCAGGGCGACGACGCCTTCCTGGCCTGGGACTTCACTTTCTCCTTCAAAGGTGACGCAAATCGGGCTCAGACCATCCGGGGAGCGACTCATATACAGTTCTCGGTTGACGGTCGCGTCGTCCTGCACCGGGACTACTGGGACGCGGCCGAAGAGCTGTACGAAAAGCTGCCGGTAGTTGGCTCCCTGATGCGCTGGCTGAAGCGTCGCGCCCGGCACTAACGAAGGAAACCGTCATGGCCTCGCTTCTCTACCCGGACCTGTTCCGGTCGCTCGAAGCCGTCCGCTGGAACATGGAGAAGGACGTTCCATGGGACAAGTTCGACGCCAGCCTGCTCAGCGACGACCAGGCGCGCACGATCAAGATGAACGCCATCACCGAGTGGTCCGCGCTGCCGGCCACGGAGATGTTCCTCCGCGACAACCGCGACGATTCGGACTTCTCGGCGTTCATGTCCGTGTGGTTCTTCGAGGAGCAGAAGCACGCGCTGGTGCTGATGGAGTACCTCCGGCGCTTCCGGCCCGACCTCGTGCCGACCGAGGAGGAACTGCACGCCGTCCGCTTCGAGTTCGACCCGGCGCCGCGGCTCGAGACCCTGATGCTGCACTTCTGCGGCGAGATCCGGCTGAACCACTGGTACCGCCGGGCGGCCGAGTGGCACACGGAACCGGTGATCAAGGCCGTCTACCGGCTCCTGTCGCAGGACGAGGCGCGCCACGGCGGCGCCTACCTGCGCTACATGAAGAAGTACCTCGGCGAGGTGGGCGACCAGGCCCGGGCCGCGTTCGCGAAGATCGGCGTCCTGATGGCCTCGGCGCGCCGCACGGACAAGGCGCTGCACCCGACCAATCTCCACGTCAACCAGTCGCTTTTCCCGAACGACACCGTACAATCGCGCCTCCCCGACCCGGGCTGGCTCGAACGCTGGCTCGACGAACAAATACGGTTCGACAAAGAATGGGAGACCAAGGTCGTCGAGAGGATCCTGCACAACCTGTCGCTGCTGTTCGAGCGCACCTTCAATTCGGTCCAGGATCTGAATCGGTATCGCAAGGAGATTGCCGCGCGGCTGCAGTCCGGGGGCGCCGCGCCGCAGTCGGCTTGAGCGCGCGCGGCCGCTCCGAAGCGCTCAGCCCGGAGCGCGCAGCGCGGAGGGTCGTCCAGTGAACTCGTCCGCTCCATCGCGCGGAGTCGCCTGATGATTCCGCGCCACGTCCCGCTGGTCGAAACCACCCGTGGCGGGACCACGGAGTGCGTGCACTACGGATCGATCGCCGTCACCGATCCGTCCGGCCGGCTGATCACCGCCGTCGGGGATCCCGACTCGCTCAATTTCACCCGCTCGGCGCTGAAGCCCCTGCAGGCGCTGCCGTTCGTCGAGGACGGCGGCATGGAGCGCTACGGTTTCACGTCGCACGAACTGGCGCTGATGTGCTCGAGCCACAGCGGCGAGGCGATGCACGTCGCCATCGTCCAGCGCATCCTGGCGAAAGCGGGCGCCGACGCATCGCAGCTGCAGTGCGGCTGCCACGCGCCGAGCTTCTTCACCGCCACCGAAACGACGCCGCCGGCCGGTGCCCAGTGGTCTGCCCTGCATCACAACTGCTCGGGCAAGCACGCGGGCTTCCTTGCGTACTGCCGGATGCACGATCAACCGTTCGAGACCTACCTCGACCCCGGGCATCCGCTGCAGCAGCGCATCCGCACGACCGTGGCGCGCTTCGGCAACGGCGAGGGCCTGACGTGGGGCATCGACGGCTGCAGCGCGCCGAACTGCGCGATGCCGCTGAAGCGGCTGGCGCAGACCTACGCCCGGATGGCGACGGGCGACACGCCCGAGCTGCGCGCGCTCTTCTTCGCGATGTCCCGTCACCCGGATCTCGTGTCGGGCACGCACCGGATGGACCTCGCGATCATGCAGACCGGCGCGGGCGACTGGGTCAGCAAGGCCGGCGCCGACGGCATGCAGGCGATCGGCGTGCAATCCAAGGGCATGGGAATCGCGATCCGAATCGCCGACGGCAACCCGCGCGCGCTGCACGCCGCGACCGTCGCCGCGCTGGAGCAGCTCGGCCTGCTCGACGATCCGAGCGGCACCCCGCTCGCCGCCTACGACTGCCCGCCGATCCGCAACTATCGGGGCATCGAAACCGGCGGCGTGGTGCCGGTGTTCAAGCTGCGCAGCGCCTGACGCGCGGAGTCAGCGGAGCGCCACCCCGCCGCGGGGCGAGCGGATCATGGCGGCGAGGCTCTTCGGTCCCGACTTCAGGTCCACCGGTCCCGCGATCCTCAGTTCCCGGAACAGCGCGACGATGCCGCTCGTTCCGAGCACGGCCGCCGGATGCGACAACTGGAGCGACACGAGTTCGCAGCCGCTCTCCGGCAGCACGTCGCACGGGTGATGGACGACACCGTCGTCGCCTTCCTCCCACTGGATCGCGGTCGGCAGGATGCCGCCCCACGCGAGGGACCCGCTGTCGGGCACCGAGATCTTCCAGCGGAACGCGTTGCGCGCCATCGGCATGATCTCGCCGAGGTCGGGAACGCGCGTGCACGCGGACGCGAGCGACGGCGTGCGGATGACCCACGTGACCAGCGCGGGGACAACCGCGAGGCGCGCCTGCATCTGCGGCTCGTCGAGCGAGAACCAGCGCGGACGCGCGGGCGCCTGCCCGGCGTGGTCGATTGCGATCACCTCCAGGTAGCAGCGCGGCCCGAGGCGGAGCAGCGCGTTGTGCGTGCCCATCGCGACGTGCTGACCGCCGGGCACCGGTCGCGCGCCCAGTCGTTCCTCCACCCACGCGACACCGGCGTCGAGCGACGTCGCCGCAACGACGATGTGATCGAGTTCGCTGCGTTCCATCACGCCAGCTTCGGTGCGCAGAGCGCGCCTGCCCGGCGCGCCGCTCCAGGGCGACCGAGCCGGTTCACCGCCCGAAGATGCCCCGCAGGATGTTGACCGGATCGGGCAACTTGTCCTCCTGCTTCTTCTCCGCGGCGGCCGGCGCGGCCGGGTCCTGCGCCTGGGACCGCGAACGGCCCCCGGAGCCGCGCTGCATCTCGCTCATGTCCATGCCGAGCATCGCGTTCGCAACGCTCTTCACGCGCACCTTCACCGCCCACTGCGGCTCCCACGCGATCTTCGGATCCGCGGGCCGCGGCGGATGCACGAGGTTGAGTTCGGTGCCGTAGGCGATCATCCGCAGCATCGCGCCGCCGCCTTCGCCGAACATGCCTTTCGGCACCGCGCAGCGGGTGACGGTCGGCGCGAGCAGCACCTTTTCCTGCAGCCAGCGATCGACGGCGGGATTGGTCTGGTAGTCGACCAGGCCCGAACCGGTTTCCGGCACCTCGCTCGACGTCCAGAACACCATCTCCGGGTCCGAGCCGCCGCCCATGCCGCCCTTCGCCCCCATCGCGGCGATGAAGTACGCGCGCGCGGTGGGCAACGCCGCCCACTCGAGCTGGGTGGATCCGCCGGCGTCGGTCTGCTTCAGCGCGATCTCCGGCATGATGTCCTGCGCGGCGGGAAGGCCGAACTTGAAGTCTTCCGGCACGCCCTGCCCAGTGAACGCGTGCTCGCCGACGAGCGAGGCGTTGGGCGGAACCATGCGGGAGTCCGGTTCGTTCGGCCACAGCGGCCGCCCCGCGGCGCTGTGCGCGCCACGCTGGGTCGCGCGGCGGGACACGAAGAACTTGCCGTACTCCTCCGGCTTCGCGGTCGCCATGTCGAGCACGCGCGGCTGGCCCGCGCGCACCGTTTCGCCGCAGCCCCAGTACAGGTACATCTTGCCCTTGGGTCGCTCGTACTCGTGCGGCACGACCTCGTCGGTGGGCGCCGGCGCCGGCTTGTCGATCTTCGGCGAGACCAGTTTCAACGTCGGCGCGAGTTGCGTGCCCGCCGGCACGGCCTGCAGCGCCTCGGCCAGCGACGGGTTGCGGCTGGTGTACAGGGTGACGTCGACCCAGCGCCCGGCCGAACTCGTCTGCGTGTTGCCGAATGCGTTCTTCGCGCCCTGCCCGCCGCCGAACATGCCGCCCATCATCGACATCGGGCTGGCTCCGGGGCCTCCGCCCATGCCCGGCATGCCCAACCCGGAGAACGTCGCGACGTCGATCCACGCCTGCGACACCGGCGGCTTCACGACCTGGGTCGGGCCCTTGCCCGCCTGCGCTCCAGCCACGCCGGCAACAAGCGCCAAGCCCATTCCGAGCCACGTGCGATTCAGAGTGTTCATCCTGCCCTCCGGGGAGTCCGATGCGTCCAATGAGACGAACTTGCCCAATCCCGGGACGACTGGGTACTTTTTTGTCGCGCCGGATGCCGTTAACGGTACCCCTTTGACCGCCGTCAGGGAAACAGCCGTGGCGCTTCCTAGCCTGATTCCATGTGCGCCAGACAAATCGAGGAGACCCTCCCATGAGATCGCAGAGCCTGAAAATCAGGGACGTAGCAGTGCACCAGCCGGTGACGGCGCGCGTCAGCGAGTCGATCGGCACGTGCGCCCGCCGGATGCACGACGAACACGTCGGCTGCCTGGTGGTCGTGGAACGGAACGACGGCTCCGAGTTCCCGGTCGGCATGCTGACCGACCGCGACATCGCCATCGAGGTCGTCGCGTTCGGCCTCGACCCGGCGACGATGACCGCGGGCGACGTGATGACCGAGAGGCCCGCAGTCGTGGAGGAGGACGACGACCTGCTCGACGCGCTGGCGCGCATGCGCGAGCGCGGCGTGCGCCGACTGCCCGTCGTGCGGCCCGATGGCGCGCTCACCGGAATGCTCGCGCTCGACAACCTGCTCGAGGCGCTCGGCGAGGAAATCGACGGCGTCGTCGGCGTGATGCGGGCGCAGCGCACGAAGGAACTGCGGCTGCGGTCCTGACGGGACGCGCACCCGTCGATCCGAACCGATGACAGCCAGCAACGCGCGCATCGCCGCCGTCTTCGAGGAGATCGCCGACCTGCTCGAGGTGCAGGGCGAGAACCCGTTCCGGATCCGCGCCTATCGCAACGCGGCGCGCACGGTGGACCAACAGGGCCCGGCGTTCGCGGAACGCGCCGCACGCGGCGAGGAACTCGGCAAGCTCGCCGGGGTGGGCGCCGACCTCGATGCCAAGATCCACGAGATCGCGCGCACGGGCAGTTGCGAACTGCTGCAGCAATTGCGGCGCGCCGTGCCCCGCGGCACGGCCTCGCTGCTGCGGATTCCCGGCCTGGGGCCGAAGCGCGTGCGAGCGCTGTCGGAACGGCTCGACATCCACACGCCAGTGCAGTTGCGGGAGGCCGCGCAGAGCGGCCGCATGCAGGCGCTGCGCGGCTTCGGCCCGAAGACGACGGCCCACGTGCTGCGCGCGCTGGCGACCGATCGCAACAAGAAGGAGCGCGTGCCGCTCGCGATCGCGCAGCGCGACGCCCGGGCGGTGCTCGATCACATGCGAAGCGCGCCGGGCATCGCCGACGTCGTCGTGGCCGGCAGCATCCGTCGGCAACGCCCGACCATCGGCGACATCGACCTGCTCGCGGTCGGGACCGACGGTGAAGGGATCGCGCGCCACTTCGCCGGCTTTCCGCGCTTCCGCGAGATCCTCGCCGAGGGCGCGACAAAGGCGAGCGCCGTGCTCGACAACGGAATGCAGGTCGACCTGCGCGTGGTCCCGGCCGGGAGCTTCGGCGCCGCGCTGCTCTATTTCACCGGTCCGAAGGCGTTCAACATCGAGTTGCGCAAGCGCGCGCTCGACCAGGGGCTGAAGCTCAACGAGTACGGTCTCTACAACGGCTCCCGGCGGGTCGCCGGCAGGACCGAGGAGTCGGTCCTCGATGCCCTCGGCGTCGGCTGGGTCGCGCCGGAAGCACGCGACGCGGCGGTGGACACGCTCGTACTCGCCTGACCCGGTCCGGCTCGACCACGTCGGCCGGCCGCTCCGGATGCCGCCGGTCGGTAGAATTCGCGCCTTTGTCCGCCGCCGCTGCAAGGCACTCCCCGCGCATGCTCACCCAACAGAAGCTCCAGGTCATCGCCCTGCTCCGCCAGGCACTCGCGGGGCTCGGCGTCGCCGATGCGAACGTCGTGCTGGAGCGGCCGAAGGTCGAGGCCCACGGCGACGTCGCGACCAACGTGGCGCTGCAGATCGCGAAGGGCCTGAAGCGGAACCCGCGCGACGTCGCCACGGCGATCGTCGACGCGCTGAAGGTCAACCCGGCGGCATCCGGCCTGATCGAATCGGCCGAGGTCGCGGGACCGGGCTTCATCAACCTGCGCATCGCCCCGGCGGCCAAGCTCGAGGTCGTGCGGCTGGCGCTGCGCGAGCGCGACTGCTACGGCACGTCGTCGGCGCACGCCGGACATCGCGTGATGGTGGAGTTCGTGTCGGCCAATCCGACCGGTCCGCTGCACCTGGGCCACGCGCGCCAGGCGGCGCTCGGCGACGCGCTCGCCAACCTGCTCGGGGCGCAGGGCTGGCAGGTCTCGCGCGAGTTCTACTACAACGACGCCGGCGTGCAGATCGCCAACCTCGCGCTGTCGGTCCAGGCGCGCGCGCGCGAACTGCTCGGCGAAGCGATCGAGTTTCCCGAGGCCGGCTATCGAGGCGAGTACATCGTCGAGATCGCGCGCGAGTTCCTCGCCAAGGGCACCGCGCCCACGCGCGACGGCGAGCCGGTGACGGCCAGCGGCGATCCCGAGGACATCGACGCGGTGCGGCGCTTCGCGGTCGCCTGCCTGCGCAACGAGCAGGACCGCGACCTCGCCGCGCTCGGCGTCGCCTTCGACAACTACTACCTCGAGTCGTCGCTGTACCTGGACGGCAAGGTCGAGGCCGCGGTCGACGCGATGGTGAAGTCGGGCATGACGTTCGAGGCCGACGGCGCGCTATGGCTCAAGACGACGGAGATGGGCGACGTCGGCGGCATGGGCGGCCCGGCGATCGACGACAAGGACCGCGTGATGCGGAAGTCGGACGGCAGCTACACCTACTTCGTGCCCGACGTCGCGTATCACATCACCAAGTTCCAGCGCGGCTTCGAGAAGGTCATCAACATCCAGGGCACGGACCACTACGGCACCGTGGCGCGCGTGCGCGCCGGACTGCAGGCCGCCGGCAAGGCGCTCGGTGTCGCCGTTCCGAGGGGCTACCCGGATTACGTGCTGCACAAGATGTTGCGGGTCACGAAGGGCGGCGAGGAAGTGAAGATGAGCAAGCGCGCCGGCACCTACGTGACGCTGCACGACCTGCTGGAGTGGGTCGGTCCCGACGCCACGCGCTTCTTCCTGGTGTCGCGCAAGGCAGACACCGAGTTCGTGTTCGACGTCGACCTCGCGCTGTCGCAGAGCGAGGACAACCCGGTCTACTACGTGCAGTACGCGCACGCGCGGATCTGCTCGGTGTTCGCGCAGGCGGCCGACAAGGGCCATGCCGTGCCGGACGAAGCGGCCGCGCTGAAGTCCGACCTCACGCCGCTGACGAGCGCACGCGAACAGGGCCTGATGAGCCGGCTCGCCGAGTACCCCGAGATGCTGGCCATGGCCGCGACCGAACTCGCGCCGCACCAGCTCGCCTTCTACCTGAAGGATCTCGCGGCCGACTTCCACGGCTACTACAACGCCGAGCGCGTGCTCGTCGACGAGGTCGCCACGCGCGAGGCCAGGCTGGCGCTGCTGCTCGCGACGCGCCAGGCGCTGCGCAACGGGCTCGCGCTGCTCGGCGTTTCCGCGCCGGAGAAGATGTAGTGGTCCGGCCGGGCGCAAACGCTCATCCGGCCGCATGGAGGCTCGCGTGTATCAGTCACGCAACCGGCGCCGCAGAACCCGCCCCAAGTAAACTGGCGCGGATGACGTCTTCCTCGAACTCGCAGCGCGGCAACACCTTGCTCGGTTTCGTCCTCGGGCTGGTGCTCGGGCTCGGCATTGCCGTCGCGGTCGCGCTCTACATCACGAACGCGCCGGTGCCGTTCGTGACCCGGGTGAAGCCGGCCAGCGAGTCGGTGAATCCGGCCACAGCGGACGACCCGAACAAGCCGCTGTATGGCCCCGCGCCCAACGCCAAGGGCGGGGCCCCGGCCGCGGCTGCGCCGAAGGCCGATGCGTCGACGGACCCGAAAGCCGCACCCCCGCCCGCCGAAAAGGGCGCAGCCCCGGCGGTCGCCGACGATGGCTCGCGCTTCCTGCTGCAGGCCGGAGCGTTCCGGTCGCACGACGATGCAGATGCGATGCGCGCCCGTCTCGCGCTGCTCGGCCTCGACTCCAAGATCTTCCCGCGCGAACAGGACGGCACCACGCTGTACCGCGTCCGCCTGGGGCCCTATGGCAACCTCGAAGACGTCAACCGCATCCGCAAGACGATGGCGGAGAACAGCATCGACGTTCAACTGATCCGCCTGAAGTAGCCGTCCGGCCGCCCGGCGACCCCCGGGTGAACCCCTGTCAGCCGCGCCTGTCAGAATTGCGTTGTAACGAAGACCCCCCTCCGGAGAGAACACGCATGTCGAGCCTGTCGCTACGCCGCCGTCACCTGCTGATTGCCGCCGCCATTGCTCCCTGCCTGGCGCATGCGCAGGCGCGAACGCCCCAGGAGTTGAAGGACTTCACACTCGTCAAACCGCCCCAGCCCACCGAAGGCGGCAACAAGATCGAGGTGCTGGAGTTCTTCCAGTACACCTGCCCGCACTGCGCGTCGTACGACCCCATCCTCGCCGCGTGGCGCAAGACGCTTCCGGCCGACGTCGAGTACCGCCGCAACCCGATCGCCTGGAACGACCAGACGCTGCCGCACGTGAAGATCTACTTCACGCTCGAGGCGCTGAAGAAGACCGAGGAGCTGCACGCCAAGGTGTTCAAGGCGGTCCAGGTCGACCGCCGGCCGCTGCTGAAGACGGACGAAATCGCGGACTTCATGGCCGCCAACGGCATCGACCGCAAGCAGTGGCTCGACACCTTCAACTCGTTTGCCGTCGGGACCCGCACGTCGCGCGCCGGCCAGGTGTGGAAGGCCTTCAAGGTCGACGGCACGCCGGCGATGGCGATCGACGGCAGGTTCATGACGGCGCCGCACATGGTCGGCTCGCGCGAGGGCAGCCTGCCGGTGATGGACTACCTGATCCAGCGCGCGCGTGCCGAGCGCGGCGGCAAGAAGTAAGGCGGACTCGAACCCGAGCAACGGCCCGCCGCTGGCGGGCCGTTTTCATTCGGGGCTCCGCACTAATGTTCGCACTCGTTTCGAATGAAGCGGCCGCTATGCTTCGCTCTGTCGCACGCGAGCGGTTCACCGAGCCATGCTCGTCCTCGTCGCCACGCTCGCCCCCAACCCTCCTGAGAAGCCCGCATGAACGCTTTCCCGTCTGATCGACGTCGCAGCAAGCTCCCGATCCTCATCGTTCTCCTCGTGATCGTCATCGTCGCCATCGCCGGCGGTACGTACTTCCTGGCGCCGCGCTTCGAGTCCGAGCCGCCACAGATCACGGTCTCGCCGAATGCCGACGCGCTGGGCGTCGCACCGCTCGAGATCCAGGTCACCGACAAGGGCGCCGGCTTGAAATCCGTCACGGCGACGCTGTCGCAGGGCGGGACCGAGCACAAACTTGCCGCCGAGCAGTTCGACAGGGCCGTGAGCGAGAAGAAGATCGCGGTGGCCCTGGCGAAGGTGCCCGGCGTGAAGGAAGGGCCCGCGGTGCTTCGCGTCACCGCGCGCGATGCCTCGCTGTGGCGCTTCTTCGCCGGCAACGACGCCGCGCTGGAGAAGAACGTCACGATCGACATCACGCCGCCCACGCTGGAACTCATCGCCGACGACCGCTACGTGAATTTCGGTGGCGTCGGTGCGATCGTCTACAAGGCGTCGGCCGACACGGCAAGCAGCGGCGTGAAGATCGGCGATTACTTCTTCCGGGGCTTCCCCGGCCAGGTGAAGGGCCATCCGGACCACTTCCTGGCCCTCTTCGCGCATCCGTACAACGTTGCGCCGGAGGCGAGGCCCACGCTGGTCGCCACCGACAAGGCCGGCAACACGCGCGAGATGCGGCTCGCCTACGAGCTGAAGAACGTCAAGTACAAGAAGAGCACCATCGCCCTGTCGGACGGCTTCCTGCAGAACAAGATCACGCCGCTGCTCGCCGACGCCTCCGCCCGGCAAGGCGCGCCGAAGGACGTTTTCGTCGCCGTGAACAAGCAGTTGCGCAAACAGAACGAGGCCGACATCACCGCTGTCACGAAGAAGACCACTCCCTCGATCCTGTGGAAGGACGCGTTCGCCCAGCTCAGCAACTCGAAGGTCGAGGCGAACTTCGCGGACGAGCGGACGTACACCTACAAGGGCGAGCCGATCGACGTCGCCTACCACCTCGGCTACGACCTCTCGGTGACGAAGAACTACCCGGCCGAAGCGGCGAACAGCGGCACGGTGGCCTTCACCGGCGACCTGGGCATCTACGGCAACACGGTGATCCTCGACCACGGGCTCGGGCTCTACACGCTCTACAGCCACCTGAACTCGATCGACGTGAAGCTGGGCGACAACGTCGCCAAGCGCCAGGTCCTCGGCAGGACGGGCGAGACCGGGCTGGCCGCCGGCGACCACCTGCACTTCGGGGTCTACCTCGACGGCGTCGCGGTGCTGCCGGTGGAGTGGTGGGACCAGAAGTGGATCGACGACAACATCACGCCCAAGCTGGAAGGCCGGAGCGGGCAGGAGATCGCGGAAGCGCAGCAGCCGGCGAAGGCGACGCGCAAGGGTGGAGGAAAGAAACGGAGGTAGGTCTGGCTGCGCAGCCGCTCGGCCAGCGCGGTCAACTCGGCGCCGTCCCCTTTACCGCCCACGCGAGCGCCGCATACGACCGCGGCCCGTCCTCCTCGCCGTCGAGGTAGGCGCGCCGCAACGCCTCGCGCAATCGTTCGCGGTCGGCTTCGTTCAAGGTGGCGACGTATTCGGCCTGCGGGCCGTCCTTGGCGCTGACCGGCCCCCAGTAATCTTCGAACGACGCGTACTCCATGCGGATCGCGAGCGTCGTCTCGACCACGTCGATGAATCCGCCGGCGCGCCACGCGGCGGCCAGTTCGCCCGGCCGGGTGAGCGGACGCGTGTAGTTGCGCGCGCGCCGGTCGTTGGCGGCCGGATCGAGCGCGGCCGCAGTGTCGAAAAAGATCCGGTTCGCGACGAATCCGCCGCGCGCGTCCCACACCGCCGCGCCCACCACCGCGCCCGGCCGCGCAACGCGGAGCAATTCCGCGATCGCCTGCTCGGTCCTAGGCACGAAGTGCAGCACCAGTAACGCGAGGACGCGGTCGAAGGACCGCTCCGGAAACTGGAGCGCGTGCACGTTGCCGACGTCGAAGGACACTCGCTGATCCTGGATCTGATGCCGTGCGTACTCGACGTAGGCGGGGGACAGGTCGACACCGCGCAGCGTCCGTACATTGCACCGCGCGGCGACGGCAAGCGCCAGGCACCCGGTGCCAGAGCCGACATCGAGTACGTCCTCGCCGTCGGCCGTGCCGGTGAAATCGAGAAACGGGCCGGCCAGCCGTCGGCTCCAGCGGCCCATGATGCGTTCGTAGCCTTCGCCGTCGGCGGCGGAGAAGGTCGAGGAAGATGAGGGGGCTGATGGGGTAGCGGAAGTTGTCATGTGGCCGATGGCCTCGCGCGGTGCGACCGGCACAGACTGCTCCATCCAGGCGCGCTTGTCCCCGGGCGCCCCACCAACGCGGGAGTCCGGCCCGCGGACGTACACTTCCCGCATGCCGATGAACGTCTTCATCACCGGTGCGTCGAGCGGCATCGGCGAGGAGCTCGCGAAGGAGTTTGCTTCGCGCGGCGCCACGCTCGGCCTCGTCGCGCGCCGCCGCGAAGCGCTCGAATCGCTGGCCGCGAGGCTGCCCGGCAACCACCACGTCTATGCCGTCGACGTGACCGACAAGGACGCGCTGATCGCGGCCGGGCGCGCGTTCGAGCAGGCGGCGGGCGGAGTCGACATCGTGATCGCCAACGCCGGCATTTCCGTCGGCGTGAAGACCGAGCACTACGAGGATCTCGCGCAGTTCGAGAAGGTGCTGGCGACCAACGTGCTCGCCATGGCGTACACGTTCCATCCGTTCATCGCGCGGATGAAGTCGGTGCGCCGCGGGACGCTGGTCGGCATCGCGAGCGTTGCGGGGATCCGCGGACTGCCGGGCTCCGATGCCTACTGCGCGTCGAAGTCCGCGGCGATCACCTACCTCGAAAGCCTGCGCGTCGAGATGGCGAAGCATCACGTCACGGTCGTCACGATTTCGCCCGGCTTCATCCGCACGCCGCTGACCGCGAGGAACCCGTACCGCATGCCGTTCCTGATGGACGTCGCGGACTTCGCCCCGCGCGCCGCCGATGCGATCGTGGCCGGCGCGCGCTACCGGACGATTCCCTGGCAGATGGGCGTCGTCACGGCCCTGATGCGCCTCGTGCCGCGCTGGCTGTTCGACCGGCTGGTGGCCAACCGGCGCCAGAAGCCCCGCGCGACCGCCTGACCGACTTCAATCGATGGCCATCGCCCTCGGATGCATCGCCGATGACTTCACCGGCGCCACCGACCTGGCCAACACGCTGACCAAGGGCGGCCTGCGCACCGTGCAGGTCAACGGCGTGCCGCGTGCCGACCTGACCCTGCCGGAGGCCGACGCGGTCGTGGTCGCGCTGAAGTCGCGGACGGCACCGGTCCGCGAGGCCGTCGACCAGTCGTTGCGCGCGCTCGCCTGGCTGCAGTCGCGTGGCGCCGACCGGTTCCTGTTCAAGGTCTGCTCGACGTTCGACTCGACCGACGCCGGCAACATCGGCCCCGTCGCCGACGCCTTGCTCGACGCGCTCGGCGGCGATCTCGCGCTCGTGTGCCCGGCCTTCCCCGCCAACGGCCGCACGGTGTACCAGGGGCACCTCTTCGTGGGCGCGCAGCTCCTGTCGGACTCGCCGATGCGCGATCACCCGCTCACCCCCATGCGCGACGCCAGCCTCGTGCGCGTGCTCGGCCGGCAGACACGGCACAAGGTGGGCCTGCTGCCGCACGCGTTCGCGCGCTTCGGCGCCGAAGCCGTGCACGCCGCCATCGAGCGACTGCGGTCGGACGGCATCCGCTACGCGATCGCCGACGCCACCGACGACGAGGACCTGCTCGTCCTCGCGCAGGCGGCGCGCGACCTGCCGCTGCTGGTGGGCGGCTCCGGCATCGCGCTCGGCCTGCCCGAGAACGCGCGGGCCCGCGGGGCCGCGCCGGCGCGCGACCACGCCGAAGCCGACGTGCCGCGCGGAGGACCGGCGCTAGTCCTCGCGGGCAGCTGCTCGCAGGCGACGCGCGGACAGGTCGACTGGTTCTCTCGCCAGCATCCCGCCCGCCGGCTCGATGCGGCCGCACTCGTCGCGGGCCGCAACGAGCTCGACGCGGCTACGCAGTGGATGCGCGAGCACGTGGCGCAAGGCCCGTGCCTGATCCATTCGAGCGCGGCGCCCGCCGACGTGCAGGCGTTGCAGGACTCGCTTGGCACGGACGGGCGCGAGCGCGCCGCCGCGGCCATCGAAGCGGCGTTCGCCCACCTCGCGCGACAGGCCGTCGCGGCCGGCGTGCGCCGGCTCGTCGTCGCGGGTGGCGAGACGTCGGGCGCGGTCGTCCAGGCGCTCGGCATCGAAGCGCTCGCCATCGGCGCGGAGATCGACCCCGGCGTGCCATGGACGGCGACTCACGGGACCGCTCCGCTCGCGCTGGCCCTCAAGTCGGGGAACTTCGGCGGCGTCGACTTCTTCGCCAAGGCGCTTGCCGCGACCGACGCCGCCTGAGGCGCTGCGCGACACCGCGGGCGTGCCGCATGCATCCGCGCTGCACGCGCGAACCGCGGCGCACCAGCCGCGGCGCGCGGACTCAGCGCACGGCGCGTAGCGCCGCGAAGCTCCGCTCGAGGTCCGCGACGAGGTCGTCCGCGTCCTCGAGTCCCGCCGAGATGCGGAACAGCCTTCCCTCGTACGGGCATGGCACGACCGTACGCTCCGGGAACGCCGGGATCATCAGGCTCTCGTAGCCGCCCCACGAATAGCCGCGGCCGAACAGCTCGGCGCTGTCGACCAGCGCTTCGAGCGCGCCGGCGGGAAGGCCGCGTCTCAGCACGACGCCGAACAGGCCGGACGCGCCGCTCATGTCGCGTTTCCACAGCGCGTGGCCGGGATCGTCGGGCAGCGCCGGATACAGCACGCGCTCTACTTCCGGCTGCCCGCGCAGCCACGCGATCAGCCGCTCGGCGTTCGCGCGATGCAGCGCCAGCCGCGCGCCCATCGTGTGCAGGCCGCGGTGCGCCAGGTAGACGTCGTCCGCACTGGTGGTCAGGCCGTAGAAGTGCATCGCCTCGCGTATTGCGGGCCACGCGCGCTCGTTGACGGTCAGCGTGCCCATCAGCAGGTCGGAGTGGCCGCCGATGTACTTGGTCGCCGCGTGCAGCGAGACGTCGACGCCGTGCGCCAGCGGCTGGAAGTAGAGCGGTGTGGCCCACGTGTTGTCGATGACGCTGAAGGCGTCGTGCCGGCGCGCGATCGCGGCGAGCCGCGGCACGTCCTGCATCTCGAAAGTGAGCGAGCCTGGCGATTCCAGGAACAGCACGCGCGTGGTCGGCAGGAACAATTGCTCCAGCTCGTCGCCGATGCACGGGTCGTAGAACGTCGCGTCGACGCCGAACCGCGACAGCGTCTGCCGGCTGAAGCGGCGCGTCGGCCCATACACCGAGTCGGGGATCAGCACGTGGTCGCCGGCCCGGACGAAGGCGAGCAGCGCCATCGTGCACGCGGCCAGGCCGGTCGGCAGCGCCCAGCTGCGGTAGCCGCACTCCAGCGCGTTGAGCGCGGCGTAGAACGCCTGGTGGGTCGGCGTGCCGTAGATGCCGTAGGTGGCGATCTCGTCGTCGCCGGCGAGACGCGCCTGCGACCGGGCCTTCATGTCGGCGACGCTGTCGTGCAGCACCGTGGACCCGCGCACCAGCGGCGGATTGACGTAGTCGAAGCTCGTCGCGCGGTCGCGACCGCCGGTGACGAGCTGCGTGGCGGGTCGGTGCGGTTTGCTGGAGTCGTCGTTGTTCATGTGGTCGTGAAGCGGTAGACGCCGTCGTCGTCGAGTCGGCGCGTGATGCTGCCGGCGTGCCAGAGCG
>Ga0209253_10000719_pt1 | contig 28688 bp, 16 predicted proteins | sample FrelakmetBRP12BR_FD_187145 | JGI IMG/M metagenome (GOLD analysis project Ga0209253, IMG submission 187145) | Freshwater lake sediment microbial communities from the University of Notre Dame, USA, for methane emissions studies - BRP12 BR (SPAdes)... | ecosystem: Environmental > Aquatic >...
CCCGATGCCCGGCGACGCGCTGCCGCCGGAGCGCATTGCCGACCTGATCGTCTTCATGCTCCTGCAGCCCGAGGACACGATCCTGGTCGGCCCGGTGGTCGCGCCGCTCGGCGCGCGGCGACGCAAGGCGCCGGCCAGAACCGCAACCACGGAGTAGGCCTGCTCAGCACGGCCTCAGCGCTGCCGGAGCGGCGCCGGTGCGGTTTACCCGGGAGCCACACCGCTTCATACGTCCGAGGCTGGCCATCCGCGGTGAACCACGAACGAGCGCAGCAGTCAAAGGTCGTGCTGGCCGAGATGGGACGCTTCGGGTCAGAAGCCAAAGCCTGGAGGACAGGATCTAAAGAGCCGCTGGGGTTGGCCAGGACTCCGGCCTCGCATGGGGTATCTTTGCAGGCCTGCCCGTGCGTGCCGATGTTTGCGCCGACGGCATTCGGATAAGCGTTGCCCGATGATGGGCAACTTGCCAAGTCCTAGCTGGTGCTCAGCAGATGCATTCAGGTTCCCTTTAGCGACCACTCACCACATGGACAAGAAACTCCTGCTCTCGACGCTGACTCTGATGTCTGCAGTCGTTCTTGCATCATGTGGCGGGAGTTCCGGCAGCGCGAGCGTCGAACCGCCACCGGGACAACCTCCTACCGAAGCACAGCGGGCAGCCGCTGCCACGGCCACCGTGTCGGTGAACCCCAAGTGCTCCGTTGGGACCCTCGGGACCTACTATTGGGAGATCGGCGACGCCAGCGGCGCCAAGGTGTCGGGCTCCGCAGGCCCGGGCGCACCGACGGCGACGACGGCCATGTCGGTGTTCTCGGCCTCGAAATGGCTCTACGCCTCCAACGTGATACAGAAACGGGGCGTCCTGGCCCAGGACGTTCCATTCCTGAACTTCACGAGCGGCTATTCGAATTTCGGCAACACGCCGGTCTGTGTCGGCGCCGACCCCTCCACCGTGGCGGGCTGCCTTGCCGGTAAAGATGTGCAGGACCCTGCCACGATTGGCAGATTCGCCTACGACAGCGGGCACATGCAGCATCACGCCGCGACGGTGATGGGCCTGGGCCCCGCCAACGACGCAGCGCTCGCGGCGGACCTGAATGCGACGGTAGGAAACTTCGGCTTCAGCTATTCCTTGCCGCAACTGGCGACCGGTGTCGTCGCTGAACCGCAGGCCTATGCAGGGTTCCTGCGCCGCCTGCTGCGCGGCGAACTGGCGATGGCCAGCGCGTTGGGCACCCAAAAGGTGTGTACTCAGCCGGCGGTAGCCGGGTGCAATCCGGCATTCACGCCCGACAGTATCGGCAACGAAGCCTGGAACTACTCGCTCGGGCACTGGGTGGAGGACGATCCGGCGCTCGGCGACCATGCTTTCAGCAGCGCCGGCGGCGGCGGCTTTTATCCGTGGATCGACAGCAGCAAGACCTACTACGGCATCGTGGCGCGCGAGCGCAGGTTCGAATCCGCAGCCGGCTATCACTCTGCCGAGTGCGGGCGATTGGTGCGTCAGGCCTGGCTGACCGGCAAGACGGTGACCAGCACAACACCAACGCCTTGACGCCGAGCGGCAGCGAGCAGGTCTGGCAAGGTGCTCTCGCTCCCTTCCCCCGGCCTGCGAGACTCCGGGAATTCATGTCAACTTTGGGCCGCGGAACGCGTTCAAATGAACAATAATTGGGCTCTCCCAGCACAAGAGAAGGGGAACTACGTCGTGGGATTGCCGAAGTTGTCCACGCCATCAGTTCGATGGCCGTGCCGAAGAATCGGTGCGTTGCTGGCAACGCTGGCCATCGGGTTGGCCTCCCCGGCGATCGCGCAGTTCACGCCCAACGAGGCGCTGGTCTCACCGAATCGTGGGTTGGTCGATGCCGAGTACAGCCAGTCACGCGCCAGGATCGTCTGGACCGACCCCTTGGGCAATCTGTGGCTCGGCGGCATCAACCGCGCCACCGGGGCCTTCGAGCCGGTCTCGGGCAAGGGACTGCTGATCGCCACGGGCGCCGTGTCCAAATGGAACATGTTCCTGTGGAACGGCCCCGAGTGGATCTCGATGGCCAGCGGCGACCAGATCTCCTACAGCCACTATCTGCCGGGGAAACCCCGCACAGCAGCCAACACCCGGATGGCGCTCGCTGTGCAGGACCAGTCCGGCGCCTGGGTGACGCAGACGCTCAGCCCGAATCTGCCGCGCATGTCGAATATCAGCAGCGATGATCCGGGCGACAGCAACGCCCGGATCATGTACTTCGATCCTTACCTGAACCACTATTGGCGCAACGTGCTCGACCCGAGTTCTGAGCAGATACTGGCTTTCCTGCCGCAGACGAACAAGGCATGGCGGTTCGCGCGCGGAGTGCGGGCCGTCCTCTATACCGCCCCGGTCAACGGCGTCCCGCAGGTGTTTCGCTACATGCTGGACACGCAGGCCAGCGAACAGCTGACCTCCGACAGCGGCGCCAAGGACACCGAGCGGACCGTGCCGTGGATGTGGCCGGCCCCTGAGTTCGGCGGCGATTTCGTATTTTCGACCTTCGTGAACGGGTCGGAGTTGCGGGTGTACCGCAGACTGGTGGCGCCCAACGGCGCGCTCCAGTGGAGACCTATCTACAGCGCCTCGCTGCCGGCGGGCCGCACCGCCGGTTCGCCTCAATGGTTCATCTACAACGGAAAGTCCTACCTGTACTGGACCGTGTACGTCAGCCCGAACGACTTTCCGAGCGAGATCTGGATCTCGAACATCGACTCCGGCAAGCCACTGCTGCGAAGGATCAGCGACGACAAGAAACTCCGGGTGCGCAACGACCCCGAGCACTTCATCACGACCAACTCCGGGCCGCTGATCTACTACAACCGCTACGACCCCAGCATCGACCCGGCCCATCCCATGTGCAGCGCCTGCTCCGAAGGCGTGTTTAGCGCCGACGCGGGACTGGCAGGAAGCTGACGCCGCCCGTGTCGGGCCTGATGGACACTCTTGGTGGAGGAGCGTCGCGATGAGTAGATCCGGTCTTCTGGCGGTCACTGCAGGTCTGGTGCTGGGTCTGCTCGGCATCCTGCCCGACCACAGCTTGGCGCAGAGCACCGGGGCCGATGGCCAAGCCATGAGCGGCGGGCGACAATCGTTGCGGGAGCGCTGGCTCAGCCGCGACAAGAGCGCGGGAAAAGGCTCAGTCGGCAGCACATCCAATGCCAGGATCGACGGCCCGGGCGACTACTCGTTCACGCTGGTTCACGATGGTCTCACCCGCATGTACCGCGTGCATGTTCCTCCAGGCTATTCGCCGTCGAAACCGACACCGATGGTCCTGTCGTTTCATGGCGGCGGCGGCAACATGGACTACCAGGCCGACGACAAGTACTACGGCCTCGTGTCGAAGTCAGACCGTACCGGCTACATCCTCGTCTTCCCGAACGGCTACAGCCCGGTCAAGTCGGGCAAGTTCGCGACCTGGAATGCCGGCATCTGCTGTGCCGGTGCCCGCGACAAGAACATCGACGACGTCGGCTTCGTAAGGGAAATGATCAAGAACCTGCGCAGCCAACTCAACATCGATCCGAAGCGGATCTTCGCCAACGGGATGTCCAACGGCGCGTTGCTCTCGCATCGCCTGGCGTGCGAGATGTCCGATACCTTCAGGGCTATCGCCTCGGTGGCGGGCTCCGACGCCACCAAGACCTGCACGCCGACGGCGCCGATCTCCATCCTGGAGATTCACGCGAAGGACGACGACGTCGTTCTCTTCAACGGCGGTGCGGGCCGCGACACCGCGATGCTCGGCAACTTTGTCTCGGTTTCCGAGACGGTTGCCAGATGGGTCCGCCGGAACAGCTGCAACCCCGCACCGAAGCGCGTGCTCGAGACGGCGGGGGCCTACTGCGAGTCCTATACCGAATGCCGCGGAAACGTCGAGGTCAAGCTCTGCGTCACCGACAGTGGCGGTCATTCCTGGCCCGGCGGCCGCAAGGTCCGCACCGGCGAACCGGGGTCGACCGCAATCTCGGCCAACGACGTCATGTGGGACTTCTTCGAGGGCCGCTGACCGTTTAGGTCGGGTTTGCCATGCGCCTCGACGATATTCGGGAGCGCGGCAATTGGTTGCGCAATGCCCGTCCTGCAGGCAAGACGCGTGAGGCTGCCACAGTGCAGCGACGAAACCCCTTCAGCTCTGCCGAAGAAGATGGGCTCTACGCGAGCCGCGATGCCGTGCAGGGTGCCGTCGACGTCCTTCCGGCAGTCGAAGCCGACATTGCCGGCGTTGCCGTAGCCGAAATCGCCGCTTGCGATGATGACCGCTTCGCCCTCGAACAGTGGCCGAGCGAAAGGCACGAATTCTCCGGCAGCTCCGCGCCGGCATGCGTGGACCCATCGCCCCGCAATGCTCGATTTGGTGCAGGCCAGCTTCCTGCCGTGCGCCCTTCCTGGCAGGCTCACCAACGCAAGTGCTCTGCCCGGAGTCGAGACCTCTCGGTCAGGCAGGCTCGACCTAGCACCCGCTGTGCACCCGCCGTTCGTGCAGCCAGGAACGCGCCTGCATCTCGGTCGCGCCCTGCTGAAAGGCCGTCATGAAAGGGGCACGCAATGCACGTATCGTCGGTCTCGCGCTCGTCTTCGTATCCGTGCTTGTTCTTGGTGTTCGGTACCTCGGTGGTCCGCGCTCGTTCCAGGAGGAGGCCTCGAAAGGGACTCTTCGAGAAGGCATTGACGAGCGGCCGGCCCAGCAGCAGCAAGGCAGGCCTGCGCCGCAGTCCGAGGCGGATGAGAAGACCAGGATCGCGAAAGCAGGCGACTACACGTTCCTGATCGAGCACGACGGGATCAGGCGCCAGTACAGGGTCCACGTACCCGCCGGATATGACCCGGAAAATCGCACCCCGCTCGTCGTCTCGCTGCATGGCGGCGGGGCCAGCATGGACTACCAGGCTTCGGACGAAAATTACGGCCAGATAACGAAATCGGATCGCGAAGGCTTCATCGTTGCGTTTCCGAATGGCTTCAGCCGGCTGCCCGGGGGCAGGCTGGCCACGTGGAATGCGGGTAACTGCTGCGGCCCGGCGCGCGACCAGAACGTCGACGATGTCGGCTTCATCCGGCGGATGGTCGGGAACCTCTCGCAGCAGCTGAACATCGACCAGCAGAAGATCTTCGCCACGGGCATGTCCAACGGCGCCATGATGGTGCACCGCCTTGCCTGCGAGATGTCAGACACGTTCAAAGCCATTGCCGCCGTGGCGGGCACCGACAACACGAAGGCCTGCAATCCAAAGCAGCCTGTTGCTGTCCTGCAGATCCATGCCAGGAACGACGACCATGTGCCATTTGGCGGCGGCAGGGGCGCAAAGAGCCTGGGGGCCGCGGTCACCGACTTCACGTCGGTACCGGAGTCCATTTCGCGTTGGGTCAAACGCAACGGCTGCAGCGCCATGCCCAGGCGCGCGCTCGAAAAGCCGGGGGCTTACTGCGACAGGTACTCGCCGTGCCAGGGCAACGCAGAGGTGGAACTGTGCGTCACCGACACTGGTACGCACTCGTGGCCGGGCGCCAGCAGGTCGCGCAGCAGCGAGCCCCCGTCGACAGCGATCTCCGCCAACGACGTCATGTGGGACTTCTTCAAGAGCCGCTAGACATTGGCCAACCGGCCACATGCGACGCCGCGGATCGGTTCTCTGGCCAGATTTCGTCTGTCTTCGCGCCCGCCGCCCGCGGCAGGTTCATGGTCGACGCGAATGAACGCATCGTTCCGCCGACCTCGGGCGCCCGGCCGCTATTGCGGGGTCCCGGTCTTCCAGGCAAGTCGAATGAGGCGACCGCAGAGGAGAGATGCATACCCTGCCCCGCCAGAGGTGGCCGTATGGTCTTCGCGAGCGACGATTCCGTAGAGCTTGCGGTCGGAATCCACCCAAGGGTAGAAGCCGAAGCTACCGGCGCTGCTGAAGGCAAAGTTGCTGCTGGGCGTGTAGGTCGGGTCGTCCTCGACCCAATGGCCGAGCGAATAGTGAAAGTTCTCAGGCAGCGCCGCTGCCGTGTCCGGTGACGCATTGCAGGTAGCGCTTGGCTGCGTGCAGACCGCATGGCTGCCGAGCAATGCGCCCAGCTGCAGCGGATTGCTGCTGTCGGCCAGAAGCTTGCGCAGGAAAACCGCGTAGCTCCTGGAGCTCGCCCTCGCGCCGCCCGCGGGCTGCGCTTGAACATAGGCGATCCCGACATCGTTGCCGATGTATCCGTTGACCTCGGCCGCCAGCGCGTCGATCGTCAGCGTGCCAAGGCCTCTGTTGACGGCGAACTGCTGCATGTGCCCGCCCTGATAGTGGAACGTCTTGGCGGCGGCCTCCGCCGCGTTGATCGCCCCGTTGTTGCACTGGGCCACGGTCTGGGTGGCCGAGCAGAGCGAGTTGTCGAAGTTGCTGTAGCCGCTCGTAAAGTTCAGGAAGGGTACGTTGGCTGAGAGGTCGCCGTACTTCTGGATCGCGTAGGCAGCGAACGGCCATTTCGACCCGGACGCGAGATTCATCACGGTGTCGCCGGTGACGCGTCCACCGCCGACGGTCCCGGACACCAGCGCCCCGCTCTTGTCGCCGATCTCCCAGTAGTACGAACCCAGTACGCCGCTGCTGCACCGTGCGTTGTTATTGGCCGTGGCCGTCGCGGCCGCGGCTCGTTGCGCGTTGGTCGGCCCTGTCGCCGGCGGCGTGGTGTTGCTGCCCGACCCGCCCCCGCCGCACGCTGCGACGAAGAAAGACGACGTGACGGTCAGGGCCACGACCCTGAGCTTGATGTGCATCTGAACTGCCCCTTGACGAGACACTGGGTTGCTGAGCTGATTAAGGAATGTTAGCCCGCGGCGAGTTACGGTCGCCAGACATTGGTAACAGACGGAAACGCCGCGGACGTAGGTGAGAGGCTCTCGATTCTGAGCGCAAGCAGACGTCGTGGAGGCTCAGATCTCGCCGGCGAATCAGAGAACGCAGTCCATTGCCGACGTTAGAGCAATGCCTCCAGCGATCTTGTGCAACGACGGCCGGGCCCGGCCGACTGTGGCCAGACAGAGATGTGTCACCGTTGTGCCAGCGGGGTCTTCAAAGTACCTGGAGAACCGCAGGCAGCCCGACGGAAGGTCCGAGCGGCATCTATGGGGTCCCCGGCCCATTGCGCCGTGGCAAACTGCAAGCTGCCTCCGCGACTGACTGGATCGGGAAAGCGGGGAGGCTTCAGACATGTCTTGCGAGGCAGGTGCTGTCTCGCTTGAGAGCCCAACTCCAGGCCCCAGCCGCTGATGCCATGACCGACTTTGCCCTGTTCGTTTTCACGCCCGCCGGTCTGGGCGATGTGACTCTTGCCATCGCGGCCAGCCGGGCCGGAGTCGTGGGCGTGTACAACGCCGAGCTCGACACGGATTCGTCGCAGACCGTCGCGCGACTCGAGCAATTGGCGCTTCACGCGCGCAGCCCGTTCGGCATCAAGGTCGATGCCATTGGCGACGAGCTGGCGGTCAGCATGCGCGCCCAGGTGTCGCGTGGACTGGGCTGGCTGATCGTCGACGCCGACTTGGTGGAAGCACGGGGCGCCTTGCTGGACGAGCTGCGGCGCGCAGGCGCCCGTGTGCTGGCTGAGGTGCGGACCGCGGCACCGCTGGGCTCCGCCTTGCAGAAGCGCGTCGACGGCCTGCTGGTCAAGGGCAACGAGGCTGGCGGCTTTGTCGGCGAGGACGCCAGCTTCATCCTGCTGCAGAAATGGCTGCAGCGCGGCACCCTGCCGCTGTATCTGCGCGGCGGCCTGACACCGCACGTGGCGGCGGCCTGCCGTGCCGTCGGCGTGGCCGGCGGGGTGCTCGAATCGCAGTTGCTCTTGCTGGACGAGGTGCGGCTGCCCGAATCGCTGCGCATCCTGATCGGCAATCTGGCCGGCAGCGAAACGGTCGCTGTCGGCGATGGAGAGCACGGCGCGTATTTCCGCCTGCTTGTGCGGCCCGGCCTCGCCGCGGCGCGCCAGTTCGTCACCGAGGGCGATGGGCTGGGGCAGGCTGAACTGCGCCGGCAGGTGCTTGGGCGCACGCTCTGGCAGGACGCAGAAAAGGGCCTGTTGCCGATCGGCCAGGAGGTCGCCTTCGCTGCCCCCTGGCGAAAGCGCTACGGCCACCTGGGCGCGGTGCTGGCGGCCATCGACCAGGCGGTGCGGAGCCATGCCCACATCGCGGCACAGCAGGCGCCCATCGCCGCCGGTGCACCGCTGGCGCGCGCGTTCGGGCTGCGTTTCCCGATCGTTCAAGGGCCGATGACGCGCGTCTCGGACACGGCAGAGTTCGCCCTGGCAGTGGCCGACGGCGGCGCCTTGCCAATGGTTGCTTTCGCGATGCTCAAGGGCCAGCCGCTGGAGGCGCTGCTCGCGCGCACCAAAGAGCTGCTGGGTGAGCGCCACTGGGGCATCGGCCTGCTCGGCTTCGCACCGCAGGAGCTGCTGGACGAACAGTTGGCGATCGCCAAGCGCTTCGCTCCCGACTACGCGATCATCGCCGGCGGCCGGCCTGACCAGGCCGTGCATCTCGAACGTGCCGGCGTGCCGACCTTCCTGCATGTGCCGGCGGCCAGTCTTATCGCCACCTTCCTGCAGGAGGGCGCGCGGCGCTTCATCTTCGAGGGCCGCGAGTGCGGTGGCCACATCGGTCCGTTGAGCAGCTTCGTTTTGTGGAGTTCAATGGTCGACCGGCTGCTGGCAGAACTGGGGCCGGGCAAGGTGCGCGCCGACGAGGTCGAGTTGCTGTTCGCTGGCGGCATCCACGATGCACTGTCCTCCGCAATGCTGCAGGTGCTGGTGGCGCCGCTCGTCGCTGCCGGCGCCAAGGTTGGCATCCTGATGGGCAGCGCCTACCTGTTCACGAAGGAAATCGTCGACAGCGGCGCGATCGTGCCGCAGTTTCAGCACGAAGTGCTGGCGTGCGAGCACACGGTCAACCTGGAGTCCGGACCCGGGCACGCCAGCCGCTGCGCGTACACGCCGTTCGCCCACGATTTCTTCCTGCAGCGCGCCGAACTGCGCCGCAGCGGCGTGCCGTCCGACGAGGGACGCCGCCTGCTCGACGACCTGATTCTGGGCCGCCTGCGCACCGCCTCGAAAGGGCGCAAGCGCGACGGCCTCAATGGCAGGCTGGAGTCGCTCCCGCCCCAGCAGCAGCGCGCGGAAGGCATGTACATGCTGGGCCAGGTGGCCACGCTGCGCGACACGGTTACGAATATCGAAGCGCTGCACCGCGAAGTCACCGAAGGCGCGGCCGCACTGCTCACGCGTCACCTCGCCGAGGCCGAGGCACTGCCGCAGCGCCTGGGCGGCACGCCAGCGGATGTCGCCGTCGTTGGCATCGCAACGGTGCTGCCCAAGGCCAACAGCACGCGCGAGTACTGGGAGAACATCGTCAACAAGGTCGATGCGATCACCGAGATCCCGTCGCACCGCTGGGACTGGCGGCTGTACTTCGACACGGACCGCAGCGCCAAGGACAAGGTCTACTCGAAGTGGGGCGGTTTCCTCGACGACCTGGCCTTCGACCCCACCCGCTACGGCATGCCGCCGAAGTCCATCGAATCGGTGGACCCGATGCAGCTGATGGCGCTCGAGGTGGCGCGCCGCACCCTCGCCGATGCGGGGTACGAGGAGAAGCCGTTCGATCGCGAGCGCGCCTCGGTGATCCTGGGCGCCAGCGGCGGCGCCGGTGACTTCGGCATGCAGTATGGGCTGCGCTCCGAACTGCCGCGTTTCAGCGGCCAGCTGCCCGCCGAAGTGGCTGCGCGGCTGCCCGAGTGGACCGAGGATTCCTTCGCCGGCATCCTGCCCAATGTAGCGGCCGGGCGGATCGCCAACCGGCTGAACTTCGGCGGCATGAACCTGACCACCGACGCCGCCTGCGCGTCGTCGCTGGCGGCCGTGTACCAGGGCGTCACTGAACTCGTGGCCGGGCGCAGCGACTTGGTCATCGCCGGCGGCATCGACACCGTGCAGGGTCCGTTCGGCTACCTGTGCTTCAGCAAGACGCAGGCGCTGTCGCCGCGCGGGCGCTGCTCCACCTTCGACACCGGCGGCGACGGCATCGTCATCAGCGAAGGGATCGCGATGGTGGCGCTCAAGCGTCTGGCCGACGCCGAACGCGACGGCGACCGCATCTATGCCGTGATCAAGGGCGTCGGCTCCAGCAGCGACGGCAACGCCAAGGGCCTGACCGCGCCGCTGCCGGCCGGGCAGCTGCGCGCCATGCGCCGGGCCTACGCGATGGCCGGCTTTGGACCCTCGACCGTGGGCCTGTTCGAGGCGCACGGCACCGGCACCGTGGCCGGCGACACTGCCGAGCTGGAGAGCACGACGAGGCTGATCCAGGAAGGGGGCGCCTCGCCGCGCCAGGCCGTCATCGGCTCGGTGAAGACGATGATTGGCCACACCAAGGCAACCGCCGGCGTGGCCGGCCTCGTGAAGGCCCTGCTTGCCCTGCACCACCGGGTACTGCCACCGCACCGGAACGTGAGCACGCCCATCGCCGGGCTGGCCGACCCCACCGCCCCGCTGTACCTGGTCGACGAGCCCACGCCCTGGCTCGAGTCGGGCGATGCGCCGCGCCGCGCAGCGTGCAGCGCCTTCGGCTTCGGAGGCACGAACTTCCACGTGGTGATGGAGGAGTACGGCGGTGAATACCGCGACTGGCTGCGCCCGCCGTCCAGCCATGCTTGGTCGGCCGAGTTGCTGGTCTGGAGCGATGACGACACGGCCGCCTTGCAGGCGCGCATCGATGACCTTGGCGAGAGTCTGGCGAGCCTGGATACGCTGACCCTGCGCGACCTGGCCGCCAGCCTGGCCGCGCGCTGGCGCCCGCGGCGCGAGGTGCTGGCGATCGTGGCGCGCAGCCTGGGCGATCTGCGAACCAAGCTCGCTGCCGCGGCGCGACTGCTGCGCGGCGAAGCCAAGGCCGCACTGCCGGGCGTGTTCCACGGCACGGTGACTCAAGCCCCGGGCAAGCTGGCCGTGCTCTTCCCGGGCCAGGGTTCGCAACATCCCGGCATGGCGCGCGAGGCAGCACTGCATTTCGGAACAGTCAGCCAGGCGCTCGGCGAAGCCGATGCCGCACTGCGCGAGGCGTTCGAGGAGCGCTTCGGCACGCCGACGCGACTGTCGCAGTTCATCTTTCCGCGCGGCGCCTACGATGACGCCGCCAGGGCCGACGCGCGGCAGAACCTGACCCGTACCGACGTTGCGCAGCCGGCGCTGGGGGCGGTCGAGGTCGGTCTGTTCCGACTGATGCAGTCGCTGGGCCTGAAGCCCGACATGCTGGCCGGGCACAGCTACGGCGAGTTCGTTGCGCTGCACGCCGCCGGCGCGCTGAACTTTGAAGGGTTGATGCAGCTTTCCGCCGCGCGCGGTCGCTTCATCGTCGATGCCGCAAGCGCCGAAGGCGCCGAACTGGGGACGATGGCGGCTGTGACGGCGCCGCGCCGCGTGGTCGAAGACGCCATTGCCGACATCGACGGCGTAATCATCGCCAACCACAACGCGCCGCTGCAGAGCATCGTGTCGGGGACCCGCGAGGCCGTCAAGGCCGCTTCTGCCAAGCTGTCGCAGGCGGGTGTCGAGGTTGTCGAGATCCCGGTCGCCGCGGCCTTTCATTCGCGTCTGGTGAAGCCGGCACAGCAGGCACTGTCCGAACTGATCGAGGCGACACCCTGGGCGCAATTGCAGATCCCCGTGTACTCGAACACGACCGGGCGGGCGCATGCGGCGGACGTGGCACGCGTCAAGCGCCAGATGGCCGAGCACCTGGTGCATCCGGTCGAGTTCGTGGCCGAGGTCGAGGCCATGTACAAGGACGGCGCACGGATCTTCGTCGAGGTCGGGCCGAAGGCCGTGCTGAGCCGGCTGACCGCGCGCATCCTGGAAGGCCAGCCGCATGTCGCGCTGGCGATCGATGACGGCAGCGGCCTGCCCGGACTGCTGGGCGGCATCGGCCAGTTACTGTGCGCCGGCGTGGATCTGGACCTGAACCCCTTGTTCGCGCGCCGCGACTGCCGCGTCGGCGACCCAGCCTATCCCGCCACGCTGCAGCGCGTGGAGCCGATATCCAAGCACGCCTGGATGCTCAACGGCAGCGGCTCACGCCGGGCCGCCGAGCCAGTGCGACAGATCGGGATGACGCTGGAGCAGGTACAGGCTGCGTCTTCTGCGTCGCCCCCGGCATCAACTTCGGCACCAGCGCCGGCGACGGCCTTGCCTGCCGCATCAGCACGGGTGCCTTCCGTACCCATACAGCCCTGGAAAAAAAGGAGTCCAGCGATGGATGAACGACGAACACCACCCGGCATGGCGGACTCGTCCGTCATGTCGGAGTACTTCGCAACGATGCGCCAGTTCCTGGAGACGCAGGCACGCGTGATGGCGAGCTTCCTGGGTGATGCTTCGGCGGCCCGGCCGGCGCTGCGCCCGCGTCCGCCGGTGGCGCTGCCGCGAGCGGCCGAAGTAGCACCAGTGGCAGCGGTCGTGCCGGCACCCGCGCCGGTCGCGCCGGTGGCTCCGCTCGCACCGATCGCACCGGTTGCAGAGAGTGCGCCTGTGGTTACCCAGGCGGCCGCGCTCAGTCCCGCTGAAACGACATCGAGCGCCGCAGCCGAAGGCGGCCTGACGCGCGAGAAGCTTCTCGACATGTTGCTCTCGATCGTCGAGGAAAAGACCGGCTACCCGCGCGATATGGTCGGGCTCGACCAGAACCTCGAGGCCGACCTCGGCATCGACTCGATCAAGCGCATCGAGGTCGTCGGTGCGATGCTGCAGAAGCTACCGGCGGCGCACCGCGAGGCGCTCACCGAAAGCCGCAGCAAGCTCAACACGCAGCCGACGCTCAACGGCATGCTCGACCTGATTGCCCAGGCCAAGGAGGGAGGCGCAGTCGCCCTCCCTTTTGATTCGGCCGGGGCGGGAGCACGGGCTGGCGCTGCCAGCCACCCGCCCCGGCTGGTGATGCGTGCGCAGCAGCAGCCGCTGACCTCGAACATGGTCCGGCGGCTGACGCCGGGATGCTTCGTGATCAGCCGCGACGGTCTGGGCGTCGCCGAAGCACTCGCCGCCGCGCTGGCAGCGCGCGGAGCCGACGCAGTGTTCCTCGAACAGGACGCGCTGAACAACGAATCGGCGCTGCTGGATTTCTGCCGGGCAATGGGCGAGGCGCCGGTCGCCGGCGTCGTGCACCTGGCAGCGCTCGGCTCGCCACCGCTGACCGGGCAGGAATCGCCGGCCCAGTGGCGGCAGGACATCCAGCGGCACGAGAAGTCCTTCTTCCTGCTACTGCGCGAACTGGGCGCCCGGTTGGGCGATGGCGCGCACGCGGTGGCAGCCTCGGACCTGGGCGGCCTGTTCGGCCGTGAAGCGTCGTCGGACGGTGCCCTGCGGCTGCAGTCGGGCGCGGTCGGCGCGCTCAAGTCGCTGCGCGAGGAGCGGCCGGAACTTCGCGTGAAGGCCATCGACCTCGATCCCCGACGCAGCGCGGCCGAACTGGCCGCCGATCTGCTCGGCGAAATCGAGCTCGACGGCGGCCGGCAGGAAGTCGGCTACCCGGGCGGCGAGCGCACAGTGTTCGTCACGACCGCCGAGGACGTCGCCATCGACCCGGTGCGCGAGGCTGCGCTCGACCAGCTCGTCGTGCTGGCCACCGGCGGCGCGCGCGGGATCACCGCCGAAGCGCTGCGCGAAGTGGCGCGCCCGGGCGCGACGCTGGTCCTCACCGGACGCAGCGAGCTGCAGGAGTCCGAAGCCGCCGATACCACGGCGCTAGCCGATGCCGATGAGTTGCGCGGGCACTTCGTCGCCCAGGTCCGCGCGGGTGCCCTGAAGCTGACGCCGGGTGAAATCCAGCGCAAAGTGCAGGCACTGCTCGACCAGCGCGAGATGCGGGCGAACGTCGCCGATTTCCGCGCTTCCGGCGCCGCCGTCGAATACCACGCCGTCGATGTCACCGACGAGGGCGCGGTGCGTGCCTTGGTCGATGGTATCAACGCGCGCCATGGCCGCATCGACGGCGTCGTGCACGGCGCCGGCGTCATCGAGGACAAGCGGCTGGCCGACAAGCGCAGCGATAGCTGGTCGCGCGTCGTCGACACCAAGGTCATCGGCCTGTTGCTGCTGCAGAAATTCGTCGATGCGCAGTCGCTGAAGTTCTTCACGGTCTTCAGTTCGGTGGCTGGACGCTACGGAAACAGCGGCCAGTCCGACTACGCGACCGCGAACGAGCTGATGAACCGGCTCTGCATCGCGCTGCAGGCGCGCTGGGGCGAGCGGGTCGCGGTCAGCGCGCTGTGCTGGGGCCCGTGGGGGGCGACGAAGTTCGGCGCCGGCATGGTCACGGCCGAGACCGAGGCCAAGTTCGCAGCCAAGGGAGTGCGCCTGGTGTCCGCAGCGCTCGGCCGGCGCCTGTTCAGGCAGGAACTGGCACGCCCCGCCGGCACCCCGGTCGAAGTGATCTGCGGCGAAGCGGCGTGGGAAGCGCGCGAAGCCGAGAAGGGGCGTATCGCGTCTGCGCCTGCGGCACCGTCGCTTGGGCCCTTGCTCGTCGGTGCTGCCGCGCCGGTGTCGCGGCCGACCGGTGAACGCATCGTGCCGGTGCGGCTCGACCCCGCGCAGCACCTGTACCTGCAGGAGCACGCGCTCGACGGCAAGATGGTGCTGCCGGCGGCCGCCGCACTTGAGCTGATGGCCGAAGCCGCGCGGGCGCTCTGGCCGGGTTGGCGTGTCGTCGAGGTACGCGAACACAGGCTGCTGAAGGGAATCGAGATGGACCGCGCCGGCCGCGAGCTGCAGGTCTTGCTGAGCCCGCCGCCCTACGGCAGCAGCGAGGGCTTCGATGTCAGCGCCCAGTTGCAGAGCGACATCGGCAACGGCCGTGCGATGACGCACTACCGCTGCGTCGTGCGGCTGGAGCAGGCGCTGCCGGTTCCGGTGCCCGCACTGCGCGCCATGCACAACGAGAAGGCATTGAGCGTGGCCAAGGCCTACGGAGAGTGGCTGTTTCACGGCCCGCGCCTGCAGGTGATCGAGCAGATCGACGGGCTCTCGTCGGCCGGCTCCAGCGCGCGCGTGCGCTCCAGCGAACCGGGCGAATGGCTCGCCCGCCTCCCGGCCGGCACGCCGGGGTGGGTTTTCGACCCTGCGTTGCTCGACGCCGCGGCGCAGATGGCGTGGCTTTGGGCGCGTGCGTTCCGTGACGAGTCCGCGCTGCCGACACGCTTCGGCCGCGTCGTGCGCTACCGCGACCGTTTTCCGGCGCGAATGCACATGGAGTACCAGCGGGTGGAAAGCGCCGACCCGACGCTGATCCGCGCCAACGTGGTTTTCTTCGACGAACAGGGCGCGCCTGTGCTGGCCATCGAGGAACTCGACAGCGTGGCCAGCGCGGCACTGAACCGCCTGGGCGGTACGGCGCGCGCGGCCGAGGATGCCGCCGCGTGAACACGGCAGCGACACCCCAGCCGGCGCCGATCGCCATCATCGGCATGGCCTGCATGTTTGCGCAGGCGGCCGACCTGCAGGAGTTCTGGAACAACATCCTGCATGGCGTCGATGCCATCGGCGAGCCTGTCGAGTCCTGGGACGCCAAGCGCTACCTCGATGCCGGCCGCATCAAGAGCCAGTTCGGCGGCTACCTGAAGGACCTGTATCGCTTCGACCCGCGCGAGTTCGGCATCATGCCCAACTCGATGGACGGCGGCGAGCCGGACCAGTTCCTTGCACTGCGCGTTGCGCGCGACGCGCTCGCCGACGCCGGCTACCTAGGCCCCGGGTTCGACCACTCCGATACGGGCGTCATCCTTGGCCACAGCACCTACCTGCACCGCGGCCAGGTGACGGTGATCCAGACCGACATCGTGCTCGACCAGACGATGGAGCTGGTCAAGGCGGCCTTGCCGCATCTCGATGAGGCCGCGCTGGCGCAGATGCGCGCACTGCTGGCGACCAAGATTCCGCCGATGAACGCGGACACCGCGCCCGGCCTGGTGCCCAACGTGATGACCGGGCGCATCGCGAACCGTCTGAACCTGCGCGGCCCGAACTATCTGGTGGACGCCGCCTGCTCGTCGTCGCTGCTTGCAGTGGGTGCGGCGATCGACGAGTTGCGCGCCGGCCGCAGCCGCATGATGCTCGCCGGCGGCGTCAACGCGTCGTTGCCGGCCGACGTGACGACGATCTTCACGCAGCTCGGCGCGCTAAGCGCGCGCGGCAAGGTGCGGCCTTTCGAGGCCGGCAGCGACGGCACGCTGCTCGGCGAAGGCCTGGGCGTGGTGGCGCTCAAACGCCTGGACGACGCGCTCATCGACGGGGACCGCATCTACGCGGTGCTGCGAGGCGTTGGCCAGTCGAGCGACGGCCGCGGCACCGGGCTGCTCGCACCCAGCCAGGAAGGCGAGACGCTGGCGATCCGGCGCGCCTACGCGGCCGCCGGCGTTGACCCGGCGACGATCGGGCTGGTCGAGGCGCATGGCACCGGCATCCCGCTTGGCGACAAGACCGAGATCGCTTCGCTGAAGGCCGTGTTCGGCGAACGCAGCACGCCGATCGGCGTCAAGGCGCTGGGTTCGGTGAAGTCGATGATCAGCCACTGCATCCCGGCTGCCGGCGTGGCCGGCCTGATCAAGACGGCGCTGGCGTTGCACCACAAGGTGCTGCCGCCGACGCTGTGCGACAAGGTCAACCCGGAACTGGGCATCGAGCAGACACCGTTCTACGTCAATACGCAGGCCGCGCCGTGGATCGCCCGCCCAGGACAGCCTCGCCGCGCTGGAATCAACGCCTTCGGCTTCGGCGGCACGAACTCACACGCCATCGTCGAGCAGGCACCGCCAGCGGCGCAGAAGCCAAAGACGCTGAACGACTGGCCGGCCGAGTTGTGTGTGCTCTCGGCCGAGAGCGGCGATGCGCTGGTGGCGAAGCTCGAAGCACTGGCAGTGGCGATCGAACGCAACCCGCAGTGGCGGCTGACCGACGTGGCGGCCGCGCTGACGCGCCAGGACGGCGCGCTGCAGTACCGCATGTCGATGGTCGTGAAGGACCTGCCGGCGCTCGGCAAGGGCATCCGCACCGCACTCGCCCGGCTGGGCGAACGCCGTGACAGCGACCGCTGGTCGGCGCGCGGCGGGCTGTCGTACGGCAGCCGCCGCATCGAAGGCAAGCTCGCATTCCTGTTTCCTGGCGAAGGCTCGCAGTACCCGGCGATGTTCGCCGACCTCGCGCCGTGCTTCGACAAGATGCAGGAATGGCTGGACTTCTGGCACGGCCTGTACGACCTGCCCGTCGGCCACACGCGCACGGACATCGTCTTTCCGTCGTCGGAGATCGACGAGGAGCGTCGCAGGCAGCTTGAACACCGCATGCACGACATGGACGTCGGCTCGGAATCGGTATTCATCGGCGGCATGGCGCTGCACGAACTGCTGGTCTCGCTCGGCGTCGAGCCCGACGTGATGCTGGGTCACAGCTCGGGCGAGTCGGCCGCGCTCGGCGCCGCCGGTGCGAACCCGGCCACGACGCCGGCCGAGCGCCAAGCCTGTATCGCGAAGCACTATGCCGTCTACGAAGACCTGCTCGCCGCCGGCAAGATCCCTACCGGCGAGTTGCTCGCCGTCGGCGCGCTGCCCACCGAGACCGTCGACGAGCTCGTCGCGGCCGGGAAGGACGTCGTCGTCGCCATGGACAACTGTGCCAATCAGATGGTGCTCTACGGTCCACCGGAGGGCATCGCCGCGGTACAGAGTTCGCTGACGGCGGCCGGCGGCATCTGCCTGCCCATGCCGTTCGACCGCGGCTACCACACGCCGGCGTTCGCCGACGCCGCAGCGGCGTTCCTGCAGTACTACAAGGACGTGAAGCTGGGCCGGCCGAAGGTGCCGCTGTACTCGTGCGCCTCCGCGGGACTGTTCCCCGACAGCCCGACAGCCGTGCGCAAGCTAGCGGCCGCTCAATGGGCGCAGAAGGTGCGCTTACGCGAGACGGTGCTGAAGATGCATGAGGACGGCGTGCGCCTGTTCGTCGAAGTCGGCCCGTCGTCCAAGCTCACCGCCTTCGTCAATGACATCCTGATCGACCGCGACTTTGCAGCGCTGTCGACCAATGTCCGGCGCAAGAACGGCGTCGAGCAGTTCCTGAGCGTGCTCGGTGCGCTGTACATCGCCGGCCGCGGACCAGTGCTCGAGCGGCTGTTCGAGGGGCGTGCGATGAGCGCGATCGACCTCGCCGGCTCGCCGGCTGCGCCAAGGGGCGTATTGCTCGAGAACACGCTGCCGATGATCCGCCTTTCGGATGCCGACCACGACAGCGTGCGGCGTCTCGCCACGCCTGCCGTGCCTGCCGCACCGGTTGGACCGGTCGACGTTGCCGTACCGGCCAGCGACGACGTCCGCGAGCGCGTGATGGCCGAATACTTCGACCTCATGCGCAGCTTCCTCGACCAGCAGCGCAGCCTCGTCGAGCAACTGCCGATGCCGCAAGCGGCACCGGCCGCCAGAGCGGCGCCGACCCTGCCTTCGACGCACGTGCGCGACAGCAAGCTCCCGTTGCTCGACGAAATCGTCGAGCACGACGAGGCGCACGTGCTTGCGCGCTGCCGCGTCAGCCTGCTCAACGACAACTTCATCCGCGACCACGTGCTGTCGGGGCCCGTGTCCGACACCGACCCGGCGCTCTTCGGCCTGGCGTGCGTGCCGTTCGCGGTAAGCCTCGAAGTGATGGCGGAAGCCTGCGCGCTGCTCGCCGGTCGCACCGACGTGCGCGTCATCGAGAACGTCACAGCCTTCGACTGGGTTGCGCTCGATGATGGCGAGCTGAGCTTCGAGGTGCGCGCCGACGTCGTCGACCGCGCCGCCGGCCGCTACGCGGCACGTGTGCTCACCGCGCGCGGCCCGGTGCTGACCGCCGAATTCGACTTCGCTGCCGACTGGCAGCTGACCGCGGTGCCGCCGCTCACCGAGCCGCGCGAGTCGTACCTGAACCGGCCGCACCTGTACGCGACCGGCATGTTCCACGGCCCGGTGTTCCAGAGCATGAACTACGTGAGGGCCTGGGACGACAGCGGCATCGATGTCGAGCTGTCCGAGGTGACGCTCGCCGACTTCTTCGCGCCCGGCCACCGCCCGCAGCTCATGCTGAACCCGGTGCTGCTCGATGCGATGGGGCAGGTCGTCGCATGCTGGCTGGTGCAGTACGTCGGCACCGAGTTCCACGCCTTCCCGTCGACGATCGAGCGTCTCGAACTCTACGAGCCCTGCCCCTCCGAGCGCGAAGGCATCGTCATGCAGATGCGCCAGCGGCCGGTCGATACTGGCGCAACTTCGATCGATGCGCCGCGTGCCTGGCAGTTCGACTGCATCGACGGCGACGGCCGCGTGCTGATGCGCGGCCGCAACCTCGTGAACCTGTTCTTCCGCGTGCCGACGGCCTACCACGACGTGCGCTGCGATCCGCTCAACGGCTGGCTGGGCCACCCGCTGGAACCCATCGCCGCCGACGGCCCGGCGCTGTGGCAGGTGCCGATGTGGCCGGAGGAGTTCTGCGCGCAGTCAGGCGCGATCTGCCTGCGCATCATCGCGCATGCGCTGCTTGGGTCGGACGAACGCGGCGAATGGCATGCGCTGCAGGGCCATCTGCGGCGGCGGCGCGAATGGCTGTTCGGCCGCGCCGCACTCAAGGAGGCTGTGCGCCACTGGATCTATGAACGGACTGATCACCTGCTGTATCCGACGGACATCGTCGTGCAGCGCGACGAGCACGGCGCGCCGGTGGTCAGCGGCTGGTGGTGCGAGGCTTTCGCTCTGGCGCCGAGGGTCTCGTTGTCACACAACGCAAACGCCTGCATCGCCGCGATTTCTGCGGCAGATCAGCCGGTCGGCGTGGACCTCGAGGACTTGGGACGCCGCCGGAAGCCTGAGCTCATGGTCGACTCCCTGGCGCCGGCTGAAAGATCGCTGATCGAGGGTTTGCATGGTGCCGCCCTCGACGAGCGCCTCCTGCGTGTGTGGTGCGCCAAGGAGGCTGCCGCGAAATGCCTGGGCATCGGCCTGCAGGGGCAGCCGCGTGCCTTCGTGGTCGTTGCGACAGACGCCGGCTGCGAGCGACTGATCGTTCAGCATGAGTTGGGCGCCGTCGAGGCGCGTGTCGTGCGGCGGGACGGTGCGATCATTGCCGTTGCGGGGCCGGAACTGAGCGAACTGAAGGTTCATGAATGAATAGGGCGAGACCCGACAAAGCGATCAGCCGGATCGTCGACAAGCCGAAGACGGATTCGAAACGTGGCGGCAACGGCTCCAATGACCCCGGCGCGAACAGGGTCGCTGCGAGAAATTCTTCCCCGGCCGACGACATTCTCAACAGCCATGGGTCCGCCACATGACGGTTCGTACTCTTTTCATTGGCATGGATGGTGCGACTTTCACCGTCCTGAACGACCTTACCAAGGCAGGGGTGGCCGGTGAAGACGGGCCTGCGATGCCGTTTCTGGCGAAGATCTTCGCCGACGGCGCGCGCGCGAAGCTGCGCTCGACCCCCAATCCCCTGACGCCACCGGCCTGGGTGTCGCTGATGACGGGCCGGGGGCCCGGTCATCACGGTGTTTACGATTTTGTTCGTGCCGAAGAGCGTGGCGACAAGGTATTTCTGACGCTTTTCGACTCCCGCGACTGTCGGGTTGAGACCATCTGGTCGATCGCCAGCCGCCAGGGCAAGCGTGTTGCAGCGCTGAACTTTCCATTCACGGCTCCACCGCCGAGAGAACTGAACGGGTTCATCGTTCCCGGCTTTGTGCCATCGCGCCACCTGCGCCGCAACACGTACCCGGAGAACCTGTACGACCGCCTGAAGAAGATTCCCGACTTCAGTGCACAGGAACTGGCCTGGGACTTTGAACAGGAAAAGCAGGCGGGCAACGAACTGAGCGACCACGACCGCGAGGCATGGGCGCGCTACCACCTGTCGCGCGACAAGCAGTGGTTCACGGTGGCCGAGCATTTGATGCGCGAGGAAGCGCCCGACCTGATGGCCGTGTTGTTCGACGGTGTTGACAAGCTGCAGCATCAGGCCTGGCAGTACCTCGATCCGGCCCTGCAGGTGGGCGAACTGGGCGAGTTCCACGCCCTCATGCGCAAGCTCTCGCTCGACTATTTCCGGCAACTGGATGGCTTCATTGAGCACTTGGTCACGGCCGCCGGGCCCGACGTACAGGTGTTCTTTGCATCGGATCACGGCTTCACTGCGTCGACCGAAGTCGTGCGCATCAATGCCTATCTGGCCCAGAAGGGCTACGTTCACTTCAGGGAACTGCCATCCGGCGAGGTCGGCGCGCGGGTCGACAACAGTTACTTCGCCTACCTTGACTGGACCAGGACGACGGCCTATTGCCGCACTCCATCGTGCAATGGCATCACGATCCGTGTTGCGCGCGGCCCTGGCGAGACGGGCATTGCGCCGCAGGATTACGAAGCCGTACGTGAGCGCTTGATCGGCGACCTTGAAGACCTGAAGGACCCGGACACTGGCGAACGCATCATCGCCGAGATACACAAGCGCGAAGACGTTTTCCCTGGCGCTGCCATGCGCGAAGCGCCAGACCTGCAGCTGGTGCTGCGGGACTTCGGCTTCGTGTCCGTCAAGAACATCCTGCCGGTCGTCCAGAAGCGCAATTATGTCGTGGGCACGCACCACCCGGATGGTGTTTTCATGGCCTATGGTCCTGGCATCGAGGCGGGCAAGCTGATTGGCCGGCGCCAGATCACCGACGTCGCATCAACACTCCTTTACAGCCTCGGACTGCCGGTGCCGTCCGACTTCGAGGGCGTCGTGCCAATGGCGATGTTCACTGCCGAACACAAGGCCGCGCACCCGGTGCAAATTGGCGACGCGACCATGGATGAAGCCAAGAAAGGCCTGGTTGAGGCAATGGACGAGGACGAGAAGAAGCAGATGATGGAACAGCTCCGGATGCTGGGCTACGTGGAATAACAGCGATGCCGGCTGCGATCATCAACGGTGTTCGGCTCAACTACGTCCAACTGGACGATGCCGATGGAGATGGAGCGTCCCGCGAAGACCTGATCATGGTGCATGGGCTGGCCACCAACATGGCTTTCTGGTACTTCAAGTACGCCCGTGCCGTCGCCAGGAAATTCCGCGTCACGCTCTACGATCTGCGTGGGCACGGTCATTCCGAGATGCCACCAACCGGCTATTCGCCGGCTGTCCAGGCACAGGATCTGGCCGGCCTGATGGACCACCTCCGCATCGAGAAGGCGCATTTCCTGGCCCACAGCTTCGGCGGGCTGGTAACCCTGAACTTCGCATGCGCGCAGCCACAGCGGGTAAGCAGCCTCGTGCTGGCCGACATTAACTTCCTGGCGCGCCGGCATGTCCAGACTCGCAGGCAATGGGCTTACGGCCTGAGGTTTCAGCCGATTCTGGACCACCATGGCCTGGGCCTCGACACCAGGGATCCGTACTTCGGCTACAAGCTGCTCAAGCGTGCGGCGCAATGGCAGTTGAGCGGCTACGAAGTGCCTGCCGAGGTCGTTGAACTGGTCAGCCCCCTGTTGGGAAAGACCGGGAAACGCACGTCGGCCGATTGGCTGAAGCTGCTAGACACCACGTCGGCCGAGGCTGAGATGATGGGTGACGACGGGCTGGCGCTCGAACGCCTGCGCGCCTTACGTTTCCCCATCCTCGCGCTGTACGGCGATCATTCGCATGCCCGGCTGACCGAGGCTGAAGTGCTTACTGTGTGGCGGCACGCCGTGTTCCGGCGCGTGCCCGATGCGGGTCACTTCTTCCCGAGTACACGACACGAGGAAACGCTCTCGGAATGCAACCGCTTCTGGGGCGGTGGGCACACGAAAGCACCTCTCCAGCAAGACGCCAGCGAAGGGGCTGCAAGCTTCCTCCCGGCCGTGAAGGCCTGACGATCGTGGTGGTGAACCGGCTCGGCGTACACCCGGGACTGAGCAAGGAAGACTTCAGGCTGATCGCCTACGGAGGCTTCGGCGACGGCCACAATTCCTATGCCCACGCGATGGCGTGGTTCAAGGGTCGCGTGTACGTGTCCACGATGCGCGGCGCCATGTCGCTGATGCGTGCACGTCTGTCGGTCGGGTTGGACGTCTGGCCAGTCCAGGGGCCACCCGACCCGTTTGAACTCGATCTGTGCGCCGAGATCTGGGCCTACGACCCACGTACCGACATCTGGGAGCGCGCCTACAAGTCGCCGACGATCATCGGCAGCCATGGCAAGCGGATCCCACGCGACGTCAGCTACCGCAGCATGACCGTGCACCAGGAGAGTCCATCGGCCGAGCCGGTCCTGTTCGTCAGCACCTGGTCGCCCGCGCGTGGACCGGGCCCGATCATCCTTAGAACGGAAGACGGCCGCAAGTTCGAACCGACCTGTGAGCCCGGCCTCGTGGGCCTGCCGGTCACAACGATCCGCTCCCTGGTTTCCTTCAAGGGGCGCCTGTACACCACGCCGGCGGGCTCGCGCGGCGGCAATACCAACGTGTCCGGCCACGTCGTGGTCTACGAAAGCCGTGATCCGGCGAATGGCAGCTGGGAGCCGGTCAGCGAATTCGGCTTCGGCAACCTGGCGAACAAATCCGTGCACGAGTTGTGCGCCTGGGGTGACCACCTCTATGCGGGCACGCTCAACGTCGAGGGTTTCCAGCTCTGGCGCAGCACCTGCGAAGGGAAACCGCCCTACGAATGGGAACTGCTGCTCGAACGCGGCGCCTGGCGCGGGCCGCTGAACGAGGGCGTGCTCAGCATGATGCCGTTCAAGGGTTCGCTGTACATCGGCACCGGTATCCAGGGCGGCGGCATGGACAAACAGAACAACATCGGTCCGGGTGCGGCGGAACTGATTCGCCTGAATGAGGACCTTAGCTGGGACCTCATCGTCGGTGAGCCCCGCGACACACCCGATGGCCTCAGGGAACCCTTATCCGGCCGCGGCCCGGGCTTCGACACCTTCTTCAACGGCTACTTCTGGCGCATGTGCGAACACGATGGCTGGCTCTATCTGGGCACCTTCGAATGGAGCGCCTGGCTGGGCTACGTCAGTCACAGCCGCTGGCCCGGGGCCTTCTCGAATATCCTCGCCTACGTCAGCCCGAAGACCCTGTTCGAGAACCAGTCGGGCTTCGACATGTACCGCAGCTACGACGGAACGAACTGGGTGCCTGTCACGAGGAACGGCATGGGCAACCCGTATAACATGGGTTTGCGGACGATCGAGTCGACGCCATTCGGGCTGTTCCTGGGCACGGCCAACCCGTGGGGCCCCATGCTGATGCCGCTGGACGGGGACAAGTATGTTTTCAACCCACGTGGCGGCTGCGAGGTCTTCCTTGGCCGGAAGCAGGAGCGCCGCTGACGATCCCCTGCTTGAGGCATCGCCCGCCGCACGGGAACCTATGTCGGGCGGCGTGAGATGAGACGACTCGGATTCCTGGCCGCGCTGGCGATGTCGCGATCGGCGCTCGCGGGACGGCCCACGAACACGACGCGGGAGCGGGCGGCTGCATGGCGTGACGGCCTGACGGGCGGCACCAGAGGCGGCCCCGCGGCCGTTGAAGGCAGGTTCACGCTGCCGCCCGGCGTGATCCTGGAGTCCGACATCGCCTATGGAGGCGACGCTGCGCAGTGCCTCGACGTCTACCGTCCGGCTGGCGCCAACCGCGCGCCGATGATCCTGTTCGTACATGGCGGCGGCTGGCGGCGCGGCGACAAGGCCATGCCCCAGATGGTCAGGAACAAGGTTGCGCATTGGGGTGCCAAGGGTTTCTTGTTCCTGTCGATCAACTACCGCATGGTGCCTGCGGCGAGCCCGCTCGAACAGTCCGAAGACCTGGGCCGCGCGCTGGCCTTCACGCAGAGCAATGCCAGCCGCTGGGGTGGTGATGCCTCGCGCATCGTCGTGATGGGCCATTCGGCCGGCGCGCACCTCGCCGCGCTGCTCACGGTCGACGGTAGCCTCGCCAGACGCCACAGCGTCCAACCCTGGCTGGCGACCATCGCTATGGACACTGCGGCGCTCGACATCGAGGCGATCATGAGCCGCCAACACTTCCGCCTGTACGACCTGGCTTTTGGGGCCGATCCAACCTTCTGGCGAGCAGCCTCGCCGATGCACCGCCTTCAGGACCGGCCCGCGACCTCGATCCTGCTCGTGTGTTCTTCGCTGCGCGGCGATTCCGTCGAGCAGGCCCACGCGTTCGCTGCAAAGGCCATTGGCCTGGGCGGACGCGTCACGGTTCTTCCTTTGACCCTGGATCACAGGGAGCTCAACGGCCAGTTGGGCGTACCCGGCGAGTACACTGACGCGGTCGACGGGTTCCTGCGATCGGTCGGCGTCGAATAGGCCTGCCGCGTGCGAAACCGCCCGAATTCGGTTCGGGCTTCCCGGGCGCGCGCGCTACGAAGCGCTGACGCGCTGTCGACATGAGCGCGCCGGTCACTCTGCCAGCACGGTCCATGACATGTCCAGGAAGACCGCCAAGCAGGCCGTCGACGTGGCCGAGTCGAGCTTCAGCGCCTCCACCGCAGCCGCGGCGGACGCCACCAGGACGTGGTCAAGCAGAGATCCTGCAAGACGGCCTAAGGTAATTGGCGGATGGGCATGCCCCTCCGCCGCTACTAACGTGCAGTTCTGCCAAGGCCGAACGCGAGCGTGAAGTTTCACCACCCCTGCATCCGGCGGCAAAGTCGCATACGTCCCGTTCCTCGCAATTCGCGCCGCGGGGCGCTGGAAGTGCCGGTTTTCGCCATGTTCCCGGAGAACGACTTCATGTTGCCGCTTCATGCCATCGCCCAGGCCGCTCGATACTTCACCGTGCCGCTTGGTGTCGCGCTATTGCTGTCGCTCGCCGCTTGTGGCGGTGGCGGCGATGCCGGCGACGGGTCAGCCGAACTCCTGGCGGCTGACGAGGCCAGTGGCACGAAGTCCGCGCTTGCGCTGTCAGGGAACAGGTCGGCTACCAACACGCTGGAGGTCGACCTCACGATCTCCGGCCACCCCCACAAGGTGGACGTGTACCGGCCGGCCGGTGCCACGAGGGCCATCGTGTTCCTGCACGGTCACGGCGGCCGCAAATGGCAAATGGCCTACGACCTTGGCCTCAATCGCCGCATGGCACCGCCGAGTTCCCGCAGCGTCGATTGGAGTTGGCTGGCGCTGAACGGCGTGATCGCCGTGTTCCCGCAAGGTCAGGTGAAGGCGGGCTCGACCCAGCCGACATGGAGCAACTATGTCATGGACTCGGGCCAGGACGACGTTGCTTTCCTCCAGGCGCTTTCCTCATACGTGAAGTCGCAGTACGGCGTGCGCGAGGTGTCGCTCTCCGGCCACTCGGCCGGCGGCACGATGTCCGCGCGCATCTGGTGCGAGGCGACAACGTCCTACAAGACGTTCGTCTCGATGGCCGGCCCGATGCCGTCCGCAACGTATCCAGTGCCCTCGCCAACCTGCACGCCGCTTTCGATGGCGCCCTACTACGCGATCATGGGCGGCAAGGACAGCACTCTGCCGAAATTCCAGGCCGGCACGACGGCACCAACGCCGGAGCAGGTCGCGGCCGGCCTGACCGAGCCGTACCTTGTGTCCGAGTGGGTACGCGATCGGGACCGCGGCCAGAGGATTTGCGGAGAGACGACCGGACTCGGCGACGCCACCGCCGCAGCGTCAGGACCGACCTGGAGCAACTGCACCGCGCGCGTGAAGTTCACGGTCGTCAGCAATGCGGACCACCCGATCGCGTCGCTTGCGCAGTACGCGGGGGTCCGGATGGTCGACATGATCGCCGGGTTCGCGAAGTAAGGCCGGCCGGCGGGCCCGCCGGCGTTGCCATCGAAGCGGCGTCTGCCGCCCGCCAGTTCATTTCATCGCCTCTGCCGGCCGCCGCCGGCGCACCTCGTCATCGGTGGGCAGGAACTTCGCGCCGTCGGCGTAGCGCCAGTCGATCATCGTGCCTTTGCCCGCCCGCACGTCGAGCTTGCCGACGTACGCACCCATCGTCGACTGGTGATCGAGCGCACGCATCACCGTCGGGCCGAACGGCGTGGAAAACTGCAGCCCGCGCAGCGCGGCGATCAGCTTCTCCGTTTCGGTCGATTTCGCCTTGGCGATGGCGGCAAAGATCGCCTGCATCGCCGCGTAGCCGACCACCGAGCCCAGGCGTGGGTTGTCGTTGTGGCGCTTGTAGTAGGCGTTGAAGAACTTCGCGTGCTCGGCCGTGGCGATCTGGTCCCAGGGGTAGCCGGTGACGATCCAGCCCTTCGGCGTTTCATCCTTGAGCACGTCGAGATACTCCGGCTCACCGGAAAGCAGACTCACGGTTGGCACGCGCGGGAATAGGCCGCGCAGGTTGCCCTCGCGGACCAGGCGCGCGAGATCGGCACCAAAGGTGACGTTGAATACCGCCTCCGGCCGCGCCGCCAGCACCGCCTGAACGGTGCTGCCCGCTTCCAGCTTGCCCTGCGCCGGCCACTGTTCGGCGACGAACTCGACATCGGGCTTGGCGCGCCTGAGCAGCGCCTTGAAGCTGGCGACCGCGCTCTGGCCGTATTCGTAGTTCGGCGCGATGGTCACCCAGCGCTTCGCCGGCAGCCTTGCGGCCTCCTCGACCAGCATCGCGCTCTGCATGTGCGTGCTGGCGCGCAGCCGGAAGGTATAGCGATTGCCCTTCTCCCAGACCAGCGCGTCGGTCAGCGGCTCGCTGGCCATGAACAGCACCTTGTTGCGCAGCGCGTAGTCGGCCACCGCCAGGCCGACGTTGGACAGGAAGGTGCCCGCCAGGAGGTCGGCCTTCTCGCTCGTCATCAGTTCGGTGGCGTGGCGCACGGCATCGTCGGGCTTGCCGGCGTCGTCGCGCGCGATCACCTCGACGCGGCGGCCGAGGAGCCCCCCGGCGGCGTTGATTTCCTCGACCGCCAGTTCCCAGCCCTTGCGATACGGCACAAGGAATTGCGGGATCGTCGAGTAGCTGTTGATCTCGCCGATGCGGATCGGCCGCGAAGCCTGCGCGCGACTGATCGAGGGCAGCGCCGCAGTAACGGCAGCGGCGGCAAGCAGGCGGCGGCGCACTTTGGATTCGACCATCGTTCCCCTCTTCCAGACGCGGGCTCACGGCGGGCAGCCGCAACACGCCGCGTAGAATAACTTGCTCTAACGTGACTACTGCCTGCACCGATGACTCACGTCGTCATTGAATCCTGCATCAAGTGCAAGTACACCGACTGCGTCGACGTCTGCCCGGTGGACTGCTTCCGCGAAGGGCCGAACATGCTGGTCATCGAGCCCGACGAGTGCATCGACTGCGCGGTGTGCATCCCTGAGTGTCCGGTCAACGCCATCTACGCCGAGGAAGACGTGCCCGAGGACCAGCGCCAGTTCATCGCGCTGAACGTCGAACTCTCACAGAAGTGGCCGTCAATCACCCGCATGAAGCCGCACCCCGAGGACGCAGATGAGTGGAAAGACGTCCGTGACAAGCTGAAGTACCTCGAGCGTTGAGCCGCTCGGCCCGCTTCGGAGCGCGCCTTTTCGTGGCAGTTGATATCGCGGCGGGCGCCGGGCCGCCCCAAGCCCGCCGCGCCAATCTGACCGCTTCGCGTGCACGTGCGTCGCGCAGCGACGCGTACACGCGAAGCGCCTGAC
>Ga0209253_10000720_pt1 | contig 28678 bp, 24 predicted proteins | sample FrelakmetBRP12BR_FD_187145 | JGI IMG/M metagenome (GOLD analysis project Ga0209253, IMG submission 187145) | Freshwater lake sediment microbial communities from the University of Notre Dame, USA, for methane emissions studies - BRP12 BR (SPAdes)... | ecosystem: Environmental > Aquatic >...
TTGCGACACTTCTGAATTTGACATTTCCCACAGAAGTGAGAATTGGAAATTATTTCACTATCTCCCCCCGATTGCGATATGCAAATCTCACAGTAATTCCCAATCAAGAGATTTTTTTGACGATTAATTATTCCCCGACTTATTCCTATCAAGTTACAGTGGAAACAGACAGTACTGGTAAAGCCATATATGACCTACTCATTCCGGAGTATTACGAGGGGAATGATCTAGTAGTACTCGCTCAATATTTCGGAACGGAAATTCTTAATGCTTCTCAATTCAGTAAAAATCAGGGGATATTGGGAAAAATTCCAGTAAATATAACTTTTACCCAAATACCGTCCTATCTCCAAGTGGGATACAATGCAACGTGGGAAGCACGACTTTCTATCTTATATGAACAGGATTATGAAGGAAAAATTCTCACCATGTACGGGTATTACAATTTTGATGGGAATTTTTCCGAGCCCTTCTTGATTCGTGAACTTGCTACAGATTCCAACGGAACAGTTCATTATACCATCACGGAGATTGCAGACGGGTATGAGAATATTTCGATCTATTTGGAATTCCAGGGCGATATCAGCGTCGAAGATCAATTTAATTCCACGAGCGGTACTATTAATTTAAAATGGAATTCAAGTTTTGAATTACTCAATTTCCCCAGCGAGATGCGTTTAGGTCAGGAAATTCCTATTGAATTAATCCTTAACTCTTCGGATCTCGGATTTTCAGAGTCATTTGCTGCACTACCCATCCAAATTGAGTTTGATTATGGAACACTGAAACAAGACTATTTATATTACACAGATGAAAATGGTAGTCTACAATTTTCAGTAAGCATTCCCCATTCAGGAGTAAATAATGTAAATTATTCTGTGTATTTTCCTGGAACTTCGAAAATCGAATCATTCTTGATTTCTGGTTCCCAAATTATTCTATCAAAGCTTGTTACAACATTGGAAATGGACAATTTCGTGTTTGGACAACACAGAACAGGTACTTTTTCCTATTCTGCTACTCTGGAAGACGAATTAGGAAACCCCGTGCCTGATGTCACTGTATATTTCCGTATTTATGACGATAATGATATTCTTGTTGGTTCTCCATTTACAACGACAAATGCTGAGGGAGTAGCAGCAATTTCCATAACACTCGATCGCTCAGGTACATATAGAATTGTTGCAGAATTTGACGGTGAGAGAATTTATGCGTCTGCCACAACGCAAGAAATAACGATAGAAGTGGTTTCAGGTTTAATGTATTTTGTGAGATTATTACCCTATATTGGGGGAGCAATTGCGGGAGTGATTGCTGTAAGCTTCATTTATCAGTATGCAGTAGTAGTTCCAAAAAGGAAAAAGCGACTAACATCTCTGAAAGCCATTCACCAACGATTTTCTGATGTAGAAAACATTCAATATATCTTGATTCTCACTAAGGCAGGATTGAGTGTGTATTCCCGATCATTTACGAGCGTACCAATAGAAGAGACGCTCATATCTGGTTTTTTAAGTGCAATTTCAAGTTTTGGAGCTGAGATCGGAACCAAAATGAAACCAGGATCTACGGGTGAGAAAGGATTGGAGGAGTTATCCTATAAACAATTCAAGATTATAGTGAACGACGCAGCAATTGTTCGAACCGCTTTATTGTTACTAAAAGATGCTTCACCCACATTGAAAGATAAACTTCGTCGATTCAATTTACGATTTCAAGAACAATATATGGAATTATTGCAAAATTGGACGGGAGAGATTCCGCCTGAGGGACCAATTTTGGAAATGGTGGAGCAATTTTTAGAGGTAGATCTTCTGTATCCACACAATATCAATACTGTGAAATTAAATGAATTCAGCAAAAACGTAGATAAAAAATCTTTAAATCGAAAAATCTTAGAGGTCGGTCACAAAGCTCCCTTCCGAGATGTATTTTACATTAGGGAAATGATGAATCATCTTCGGGAAATGGGGGAGGAGGATATTCACATTTTCAATGGGATAATTGAATTGCGAGATAAAAAGGCAGTTTTTGCCATCAATCCAAGGACGAGAACTTTGATTGATCAATTTAAACCCGTAATTGACCAGTTGCCAGTAGACTCGAAAGCCATATTATTGAAAATATTTGACGGAATTCAATCTGAAACTCAATTGAGAAAAACAAAAGATATCTCTAATTATAATCAAGCAATTGCATCTCTTATGCAAATGGGTCTAATTAATAATGATCTATCAATCACTCCAACTGGAGAAGCTGTTGCGACCATTTTAAGATTGGTGTAAAGAAAAAACATAATTATATTTTTTTTTATTTTCTTGATTGCTCTTATTTATTCTGTTGTTCTGTAGGGTCCTTTCTTTTAGATTGAACTGCCAGACCGGCAAACATAACAATGATCGACATAGCAATTATTGCAAAGAAGACTAAATCAAGAATTCCGCTTATGGTATTTTGGAGTGTACCATAAATTGGTAGCTGTCCCATAACATTAACAAAAGTACCACCCAATGCTACTAAAACTCCGATGAGAAATCTCTTCATATTGCTTTTTCTTAGTCCTTCTGTCTTCTTCACTCCATAATTATACAATGTGATAGTAGAACTGACTAAAAAGATGACCAATAACGTAATTAGGGGTATGAGAGCTATTAGATTGAGACGTGTATCCACAGGCTGATAAGATTCGATAATTATCCAATCAGAGGAGAATAATGGTCTTGTCCATACGATTAGAAATATTGCATATGCAATTACTATACCGATCCAGGGATACGTGTTTTTCTTGAAAGTATACCACATTCGAGAATGAGCTTGACCTTGCATGGAAAAAAACAGAAACAAACCTGCAAATACGATGGAAATAAGACTTACTCGTATGAAAATGAGAATGAATATGTCCAAGGATGGACCAGTTACTATTATATCATAAATAAGGACTCCACCTGTATATAATGCGAAGCATAAGAATGCTGTTGCGAGGTAAATATTCGGTAAATTCTTCCGACTTCTCAAATAGACCACTATCGCTAGTATAAAACCAATCGCAGTAGTAATCCCCTCGAATGCTACTTTTAAGTAGAAATTTACATCTGCCATAATTTGAGTATCGTTGCCTATCCTTATATGCTTAACCCAAAATCACTGCGATCCAAAAAAAGGAAATTATTGAGTAGTTTTTACATTTTTTGGGAAGAATTCCGACTTTTTTAGCAAAGCTGCTCGAATAATGGGTTTAAACATCCATATCAAAAAACGTAATCCTTTCAACCGTGTTCTCATGGAATCGTAGATATCTCGCAATGTATGTCTCTGGTAATGGAGTTTTTCTTGGCTTTCTTGAGTTTCTAAATACCCACAATGATACCCGGATGAACTGAATGCTTCTACTGGGAGTAGATTTCTACCTAAACCAAAGATCTCTGTCATATCATCCAAATATTCTTTATAAGTAATCCTACAGTTACTTCCTCCTGCGATGTGATATGTATTATTCCAAAAACTCTCGTCAGTATCCACCGCGTTTGTAAGTGCCAATCCTACATCTTTTGAGTGGCATATTTCCAAACTTGTGTCTAAAGGCATTTTAAACATAGTGGGTTGAAATTGCACTCGATACGGTTCTACAATATAAGTTAATCGGAAAATCACGTATTCAATTCCTGATTCTTTGATGATTTTCTCAGCCTTGATTTTCGTTACAGCATATTCATCCCCTTTTGATGGATTTAAGGGATCTGTCTTTTTGATAAACGGATTCCGAACTCGATCTCCATATACCGAGATGCTACTTGTGAAGATTAATTTGGTAGAGGGAGAAAATTGCTTGATTATGGACACAATGTTTTCGGTTCCTCCAACATTTACTGCTTCCGCTAGTTTTGGACGCAAATCTGCAAGCGGGGGAATGATAGCCCCTACATGGATTACAATGTCTTTTCCTATAATGGCAGGAATAAGATCATCTTTGGATCGCAAATCTCCCCAAATAATTTCGACTTGTTTCTTTTTCAATTTTCTTGCGATTAAACGATTTTTGGGATTATTTAACTCGAATACCGTGACTATATATCCCTTTTGTAGCAATTCTGCCAGAGTGGATGAACCCACATTTCCAAAAGCACCCGTAAGCAATACACATTTTGTCATTGTTTTACCTTATTTCCTAGATATGTAGTTATAACAATCATACTTTTATTGATTAAAATGAAGAAATATTAGGAGTCTCGTAATATTGATACCAATCTTTTTGGTGCATGAAATATTTCATATGATTTTAATAGAAACTCCCCAATTTTTCCTAATTATAATAAATCATTATATGGTAAAGAAAGTTCTTATTGCGATAACAACTCCTTTAAATATAGATCAAATTACATCATTCCACGTGCATTTACTGTATCAGAAAGGAATTAAAATGGGCACTTTGTTATATATATAGAGTGACATGCGAATCCTTCGACTGAAAATTTCCAGTCTCATGGTAAAAAAAATGGGATTTAGCCTTTTTGAGAATCTGGATTACATGGAAATCATGAATGTTTGGCAGTATTCCCAAACGAGTTTCTTCTCTATTCAAAAACTGGTATTTAAAAAAGAATTCCAATTTTTATTAGATGATGTTGATTCTCTGAAAGAAAAAATGCATGCGACTTATTTGCAGATTTTACACCGAAAAAACAATGAAATCATTTGTATTCTGAAACAATTTCGAGATAGTGGGTTCTGGCCTATTATTCTCCCTGGAGCATGGGCTCTTATTCCTCCTATAACTGTGGATTCCGAATATATCTTATTAACTTTGGTTGCACCAAAGGAATACGTTCAGGAATTATTCCGAATGGTAAAAATGTTTACCGATGATTACACAGTTTTAGCAGTTGAACGCATGGACGATGTAGATCGCATAGAAGAATTATTAGGGGTAAAAAATGTTCCCCGTCCTAACCTTTCTTTAACCGATCGTCAAAGAGAGGTCGCATCCTATGCAGTCAGAAACGGATTTTACAATTCCCCTAAAAGAATCACAGCACAAGCAATTGCAGACAACCAAGGAATTTCAGTTAGTGCAGTTAATGAGCATTTACGTAAAGTAGAAAGAGCTGTAATGGATTATTTCTTTGGAGAGAAATCCAAAATGATGGATAAAAAGAAAAAGAAATGGTATCAGCTCTTCAAACGAAATTGATCTTTTTAAAATTTATAAAAGGAATGGAATCAATGCTTTTCGATTTTTCGGGTAATTCTCAAAGGTTTTTTGATACCATTGGTGATTTTTAATTGCCCGCGGAGCAAGATTTGCAAAGGTCCAGATGGAAAATACCAATCCTGCTAATGACCATGTTGCAAATGCCCATCCTGTCCATTCGAAAATCTCTCCAAAATAACTGGGACATGACACATATCTGAACATCCCACCTTCTGGGATCTTGAATTGGAATGCTCTATCTTCACCTTTAGGGCGAAGATTTCGAACAATATAATCTGAATGCAAATTAATAATGAATCCCGAAAAAAATATTAGGATACCTGCGATAAATCGACCTGTGAGAATCCACTCAAGAGTGTAAAAATCGGGAGAGATAATATAAATCCAATATGCTTGTAAATATGCGTTAATCCCATTAAATACTAAACCCATCAATATAATCGTGATTGGCATGGGATCTCTACCCCGAATCAGTAGGGGAAACACAAAAGTCCTCTGTAGATAATGTAGATTCCATAAGAATAAAAAAACAAGAGGCACCAAGTCTGTTCCATACCGAATATAACCTAAATAAAAGAATAAGGCATAGATGATGACCGTAGGGACTTCCATTAGTATCCAGCCGAGTTTGTTATTTATTGCTAAACCCCATTTTTTGCTATAATGCTGTCCATATCCGGCAGTCTGTCGAAATAATGCTAAAAATACAATTACTGCGAGAACGATCATCATCATAATCGTGGTGTAAAAGATCGTATGCTCCATACTTCATCTAGGTTAGTGTCATTATATTTATAGATATTCATCTAGGTAAATCTAACAATCCCGATCATCCCTTTTCACGTACCCAATTGTCCCCAAATATTGAAAATACAATACAATTCTGTCATATGCAATTAAAAGTGGATGAATTCAACAATCAATGATAATAGCTATTCTATAATTTTGCATATTATTTGTTAGAATATTTTTTGTAGTAAGATATTTTCCAGAGGTCAGTATATCATATTTTTGAGAGTCCATTTCTTGCCTGTATTCGACCATGAGGATTCTGGGGATTAAAAGAGGATAAAAAAATGTTTTCAGAGAAATCGGCTAATTTAGAAATAAAAGCGCTGCAAAAACATATCCGGGAGCTTGAAGAGGAGATAATATCTTATAAGACGCAGTTGCAGCATCACCAAATCCTCACATCAACGAAAAATATCAATGATGCATTGGACATCTCTAATGCTCCAATTTTTAGTTGTGACCTGGAAGGAAATATTAATATCTGGAATCAGGGAATTGCACGAATTACGGGATATTCTTTTGATGATTTAGGGGGCTTGAAGATTGAGAAATTTATCCTACCCGAAAAACGAGATTCCATACACCAGATTATAAACCAAATAGCGAAAGGTTCTAAACTCTCCTTTGAAGAAATCTCTATTAAAACAAGTATTGATACGGAAGTTAATATTTTATCTAATCCCACTGCTATAAGAGATGATGATGGAACAATAATAGGATGCATGTTCATTGGGCAAGACATAACCGAACGAAAACTCATCGCAGCAGCATTGCGAGAAAGTGAAAATTTTTACAGACGTATAACAGAAAACTCGTCGGATTTTATTTTGATTTTCAATTCCACTTATCATATTGATTATATTAGTCCCTCTGTATCGAATATTCTAGGATATACTATTGAGGAATTCATCGAATTGAATCTATCTGATATTATATTACCAGAAGATTATAACTCCTTTAATCAAGCCATGCAGAAGTTTGTATCCAACCAAATTTTCGAATATATTATCGACCTTCATATCAAACATAAAGATGGTACTTGGAGAGTGATTGAAACCATCGCCCAAAATTACCTTGAGGATCCAATTCTTAATGGGATTGTTCTTCGGTCCCGGAATGTAACAGAACGAAGAGAAATGGAAGAAATATTAGAATTCGAACGCAACCAGCTTTTCACTCTATTTGATAGCATTCCTAATGCGATTTATATTTCGGATCCTGAAAGTAACCTGATTTTGTTTGCTAATCTGTTTGTCCGGGAAACGATGGGGTATGATCCCGTGGGGAAAAAATGTCATCAAGTATTCTTTGATTCCACCGTTCCTTGTGCACAATGTACAAACCAAGATCTCTTCGATAATAACGGTAAACCTATCGAATATGTGTTTCATAATCCAAAACTGAACCGAACATATATGATTATAGATCAATTTATAAAATGGTTGGATGGTCGGACGGTTCGATTCGAAATTGCCACAGATATAACGGAATTAAAACGAACTCAAAAAGAATTAGAGAGTAAAAATGCATTATTGCAGCAGAAATATGAAGAACTCGAAAATTTCGCCTATTTTGCATCACATGACTTACCAGAGCCTCTTCGTATGGTCAGTACATATCTATCCCTGTTTGCACGCAAATATAAAGGAAATCTAGACGAAAAAGCGGATTTATACATTCATTACGCCGTCGATGGTGCAAATCGGATGAATGAAATGATAAAAGCTCTCTTAAATTACTCCAGAGTCGATAAAGAGCAGAATTTTCGAGAATTTGATGTGAATGAAAAAATTACTGAAGCTCTAAATAATCTGAAAATGCTCCTTGAAGAAACTGGTGCAAAAATCACTATTGGAGAAATGCCTCAAATTTACGGCGAACCAACGTTATTTTCACAAGTTATTCAAAATCTTATATCTAATTCGCTCAAATTCAAGTTTCCGGATAAAAAACCCGAGATCTATATTGTAGCAAAAAATCTAAAAGATGAATGGGAATTCTCAGTTCGAGATAATGGAATAGGAATTGAAGAAAAGTATTTTGAGCAAATCTTTAACTTTAAAAGACTACATCCAAGAGATAAATATCCAGGAAGTGGAATCGGTCTACCGCTATGTAAAAAAATTATCCTAGTTCATAATGGGCGTATCTGGTTGAAATCCAAGGTATCCGAAGGAACCACATTTTATTTCACCATTCCAAAACCAACAAAGCGATGAAGATGGGAAAACGGCTAAAAATTCTAATAATTAGTGACGATCCTACAGAAATTTTGTGGATTAGTGATTTTCTGCGACAATATCAATCTCAAATTGATCACACGATCATAAACAATTACGTGGATGCAGCCAATTACTTATTTCAGAATGCTTACGAGGCAAATGATTTAAATCCTCATTTAATTCTTTTAGATATCGCAATATCAAACCATAAAGGAATACAGCTACTACAATCCTTAAAACAACATACAGATCTGAAAAAAATTCCCGTACTTATTTTGAGTGCATCCAAGATTGCAGAAGATGTCCAGATGAGTTATGATCATCATGTGAGTGCATTTATACAAAAACCGCCGTATAAGGAGCAATATATAGATTTACTAAAAATTATTACTGAATATTGGATGAAAACTGTAACCTTGCCCGAATTTGCTTGGAGCTAAATGAATATGCAACCCTTGAAAACTATACTCCTCGTGGAAGACAATCCCGCCCATGTATTAATTACAGAAGAAGCATTTCAAGAAACGAAACACGAAACTGACGATTATGAGATAGAGATCATAAGCGTACGGGATGGAATAGAAGCATTGAAATATCTTGGTAACGCAAAATCCATAGGTATAAACTTACCCGATCTTCTAATTATCGATATTAATCTTCCATTATTAAATGGACTAGATCTTCTCAAAAAAGTGAAATCGCATAACTCATTTAAGATGATACCCTCTATTATAATCACAAACGGGACGCGAAAAGGGGAAATCGATGAAGCCTATGCGCGACAATGCAATTCGTTCATTATTAAACCATTCAAATATGATGATTTTCTCGAGATGATCCGATTATTGAAGCTATTTTGGTTTAAATATGTAATTATCCCAAAAAATTTACAAGGTGAAAACCATGACAAATAGGATTCGGACACTTCTAATCGAGGATAATCCTGGAGATGCATTTCTCATTCAAGAATTACTCCAAGAGATTCAATCCACTAAATTCATTGTGACATGGGTAGATAGTTTAGCTAAAGGAATTGCCGAAACTCAAATGAAAGAAATCGATGTGATCCTCTTGGATTTGACATTACCGGATAGTATTGGGATTGAAACTTTCAAAGAAGCCTATACTCATTTTCCCAACATTCCCATTATCGTGCTTTCTGGATTGATTGAAGAACTTGCTATCCAAGCTGTACAAGAAGGGGCTCAAGATTATATCCCTAAAGGAAATTTTGACGCCTCTACATTATATCGTTCGATAAAATATGCAATTGAACGGAATAACCTGCAAATAAAAGTACGTGACTCCGAGCATAGATTTCGCGTAATTGCGGAAAATTCACTTATGGGTATTGTATTACTTGAATCCGGAATCATCAAATACATGAATAAAAAAATGGAAAATTTAGTCGGTTTTACCTTTGAGGAAACTCAAAAATGGAACAATTACCACTTTGTAAATTATATATATCCCGACGATCGTCACTATGTTTCCGATTTGCGGGAGGATTTTTACAATCTAAAATCCGAGTTTAAACAGAATTTCATCTTACGATGGATTAAAAAAAATTCCGAAATTATCTATTGCGAAATGTTCATGGGAAGAGCTCCTCATTTAGGAGAAAAAGCGGTCCTCATCTCCGCCATTGATGTAACGGATCGTGTGTTCGCAGAACAAGCTCTTGCTTCCGAAAAAGAACGCTTATCGGTTACATTATCCAGCATCGGGGATGCTGTGATTGCTACAGATATTTATGGGATTATTAATTTGATGAATCCTGCAGCTGAACGACTTACTAATTGGTCGGAGAACAATGCTATTGGAATGCCATTAGAAAAAGTATTTGATGTAGTATTTGAAGAGAATCAGAAAAAACCTGTTCAACTATTAGATGCAGTCATAAATACACAATCCACCTATGAAGTCCCCTCTCCTCTAATTTTATACTCGAAAGGAAAGTCACAATATTTTGTTCAAGCATCTGCAGCCCCTATAAAGGACAAAGATGGAACATTAATCGGATTAATTCTCGTATTTAGAGATACAACCGAGCAAAGAAAATACTTACGTGAGATGATGCGTACCCAAAAACTAGAATCTTTGGGAATACTGGCAGGAGGGATTGCACATGATTTCAATAATATTTTAACCGCCATATTAGGAAGTATATCATTAGCTCGATTGGAACTACGCAGTAATTCTGATGCCAGCAAAATCCTGTTTTCTGCAGAAAAAGCTTCAGTTCGAGCAAAAGCACTCACAAATCAACTTTTAGCATTCGGTAAAGGTGGCGTCCCTGTAAAAAAACCCCTAGCATTGGATGCAGTTATCCGCGAAACAGCATCATTTTGTTTGATGGGCTCAAAAAATCGTTGTGTTTTTGATATTGCCAAAAATCTTTGGATGGTTGAAGTTGATGAGGGAATGGTAAGCCAGGCGATAAATAATATTGTGATTAATGCTGATCAAGCAATGGTGATGCCCAATGGAGGAACTATAACTCTCAAAGTCAATAATTATGATTCATCTAAGGAAAAGACACCTAATCCCAAACTCGATGGGAAATATGTGAAAATTGATATTATCGACGAAGGGGGGGGAATCCCTCAGTCAATTATGCCAAACATATTTGATCCCTATTTCACCACCAAATCGAATGGAAATTCAGGCCTTGGGTTAACGATGGCATTCAGTATTATTAAGAATCATGGAGGATTAATCGATGTGGATTCGACTGTCGGAAAGGGTTCCCGTTTTACTATCTATTTACCTGCTTCTAGCGAGATACAACTTACCGAGGAGTTAGTTGCATTGGATCAGGAATTACATAGAGGAAGGATCTTGATTATGGATGATGAAGAATCTATAAGAAAGATTTTAGGACGGATGTTAAAGAAACTCGGATATGAGGTCGATTTTGCGGAAAATGGCGCCCAAGCAGTGGAAAAATATCAATCAAAGTTCAAATCGAAAACACCTTATTCAGCTATAATCATGGATTTAACCATTCCAGGAAATATGGGAGGAAAGGAGGCTATTCGAAAACTCCTAAAAATCGATCCCGATGTGAAAGCGATTGTCTCAAGCGGCTATTCAAGTGATCCGATTATGGCGGAATTCACTAAGTTTGGATTTATTGGTGTATTGTCAAAACCTTATACTATTGTGGAATTACAGAAAACTCTTTCTCGTTCATTAAACCTTTGAACCTAAAATCTCCCATATCTACTGATTGCTTTTTTGTAGGCATAAAAATTCTGAATTGGGATATCCACAGGAATTTCGCATCCACTAGCAAGAATTAATCCGTCTTTCCCGATTTCTTTTATATAAGTTTTCAATTTTTCTTCTAATTGAGTTGGTGTGCCTCTAGTTGCTAGTGGGAGACTTATTGCTCCCATTAAACAGAAGTGATCGCTCGTTATCTTGTGAGCTTCTACAAGATCTAGTTGATCTAAATGCAAAATACATGAGCGTTTAGGTAATTCTTCCACAAAATAATGCAAATTTCCCATCCAATTATTATCCAAATGCAGAGTGCACGTCATTCCAGCTTTATTAATTTCATTTATCGAGTATTTCAGAGACTTCCAATGGGTTTCTTCAAAATCTTTGGGTGACATAAATGTACTACTACCTCGAGAGCACCCGATCATACAAGTCTCAGCATTCATTAATTTCGATAAGGTAACCATAATATCTGTGAGTGGTTTGGTAATAAACTCGAAGATCTGATGTATTTCCTCTTTTTTTTTCTTCACATCTCTTGAGAAATCAATTAAACCCCTAACCATCGGGATAAGGTCAAAAGCGGAGATAAATCCCTTGCTGTAAGGATAAAATTGGTTTTTAATTGGTCCAAAATAACGATTGATTACCTTCCCATGATAGTACAACTCACGGAACATCACAATTGTATCTCGTATTGTTCTTTTCGTGATTTCCTGTAGAGTGCTATTATAACCATTGTCGATAATTTCCTGATATGACTCAATAAGCCTTTTTTCTAAAAATTGGGGAAAATTCGCATCATGCGGGAGATTCCACTTAAAATAATAGCGACTGTGGGGATCAGGATAGGGGATAGCATAAGCTCCAACTCCAATACTTGAAGGCAACCAATCACTACCTCCGCATCGCAACCAAGTATTTACACATGCCAGACCTGTGGCTATTCCATCATAACAAAATTCCCAAATATTTGACCCTCCAAGATAAGCGACTGCATAATCCCACGACGGTCCGAACCCGATACGATCGGTAGGTTTCCCAGCCACTAATTTTCGCATCCGTTCAAGTGGTGTTAATGAGTCAGTCAGTAAAATTTTTACTGGTTGACCATCTGCCGGGATTGGATCCCAATTTGGTTGAAACTCCTCTCGAAGTTTTTTCCATCCCCGATATGTTTTTGGAGGGGGGTTAGTTTTCCTCTTCGGAGGAGGAATTCTTACGTTATATTTTTGTCGCAGATGCCAATCCATAATGTATTTTTCCAATATAGAAATCAGATGATCCCCCATAACTGAGCGAAATTGATTTGATCCGTTTATTCCATGAAATAAAAGCATCGCTTCTTTATGATTAAGTATTAATCCTTGTTCGATTTTTGCCACAAACCAATCTACGAGATTTTTTATCCCTTGGAAAGGTAAACTAAAGCGATTGTGATAGAAGAAATTGAGGCAACGGTCATTTAACATTATAGTATTTATGTTTCGAAACAGGGTATCCAAGACTGGATTCCGAAACGATGCTTCAAACTTTTTTGCGAAAGTGGTTTTTCCCATCAATCCACTAGGAATTCGTTCATCATTAATTCCAATTCCAAATCGGGATTTCATAGTATTAGGGAATCATTTTCAAATAAAAAAGTAGATATATGACTTTAAGTAAAAGAAGATATTTTTTTTCTTATGAGAATTATTGATTTGCGTTCAGATACCGTCACAAAACCCAGTCCAGAAATGTGGGATGCTGTAAAATCACTAGATAACAGCAAATTGGGAGATGATGTTGAACGAGAAGATCCTACTGTGAATGAGTTAGAAACGAAAGCTGCAAAGCTAATGGGTAAAGAATCTGCACTTTTTGTCACATCTGGAACGCAAGGCAATCTTACATCGATTCTATCACAAACTCAACCGGGCGAAGAAGTACTACTTGAAGAACATTGTCATATTTTCAAATGGGAAGTTAGTGGTATTTCTCGGATAGGAGGATTGATCCCCCGCCCATTTGCTTCCAATAAAGGTGTGTTCAATCCTTCTGATCTTGAACCTCTAGTAAACAGTGAAACAGATGGTCATCATTTCAATACCAGTCTTATTACTCTTGAAAATACACATAATTATCACGGGGGAATCGCATTAAAGCCCGGATTATTTGAAGATACAAGAATATTTGCAAATAAATTCGATTTAAAAGTGCATTTGGATGGTGCCCGTATTTTCAATTCCTGTGTGGCTCAAAAAATTCCAATAACTGATTTTACGAAACGCGTAGATTCCATTCAGTTTTGTTTATCTAAGGGATTATCCTGTCCAATCGGTTCAATCATCGCCGGTTCTAATGATTTCATTCAGAAAGCTCGTATTTTTCGTAAATTACTAGGAGGTGGCTGGCGGCAAGCAGGCATAATTGCTGTAATGGGTTTAATTGCATTAGAGAAAAGCTGGATAGAAAGATTGGCTGAAGATCATGGAAATGCTAAATTATTAGCACATGGAATATCGGAACTGAAAGGCGATATTCCCATCCATATTCTCCAACCCGATACGAACATCATCCTAATCGAATTTACAAAATCTCTATCCCACCAAAAACTTCTGCAACTTGTTGCTGATCTTAACAAGCATGGAATTTTATGCTTCGATATGGGTCCAAGAATTCGATTAGTAACTCATTACGGAATAACTAAGGAGGACATTAATTATAGCATACCTATTATCCAACAAACACTTCAATCTCATTTAATGTAATTTTCTCGATCACTTTGGCTTAATCGCGCAAAGGTTTTAGAACCCAACCCGCAGTTTTTTTGGTTAAAGGTTCCATGAAGTGTTTTTCGATTATCTCAAATGGGCTTTTAAATAAAAATCTCCCCAATTCTTGAAATTGTGTTTGCATCAAGTTCTTCTGATTCATACTCATTTTCCCAAACACAAAAAACTTTAGAGCAGGATTTTCTACTTCCCAATCCCATGTCCCTACCACCCGTCCATTTAAAATCATAACATTAGTTGCATTTCCCGAGCGATCAAAAATGTACTCCTTCCCGTATTCTTCAATGTAGCGATCTCTGAATTTGTAACCCATAATATAGGGATCCAAGCATGGAAGGAGGGAAACTACCGATTCGTGAAGCGGTTGAAGATCCTGCAATATATCCACTTCATTTTTTAATATATAAAAATCCCGATCGAAAGGTACAATATCTATAGTGGTAATGGAATCCTGTTTTTCCATCAAGGATTTCTTAATACTAGTTTTATTGAATCCTGTCCACCATGTAATATCCTCTTCGCAAACAGGGCCATATTTTGCAATATATTGGAAAATAAGTTGTTTTATTGCGTTTTCTTTCGAAATCGAATCGATTTTGCAATGAGGTATGGCATCTTCAAATAACTCGTAGGTATGCATACGATCCATCCAATCTTTCCGAGGCTTGCTTCTTACAATTAAACCCAAATCGGCTAAATAAAACAACACGGATGAAAGATCAACCTCTGTTTCAAGTTCATCTCGAATTTCTCTCGTAGTAAGTGGATTATTTTTTAGTAGAGAAAGGATTTTTCCTTGTAAATCGGTAATAGTCTCTGTATTCAGTTTGACAATTTCCAATCTTTTCTGGGTTTGTTTCATGCGTAAATCCAGTGTAGACATATGCATGACGGGGATTAACGATTGGTATTGAACAAATACAGTTCCTCGAACGCAACGAATTTTCGCGATATTTTTACTGCCAAAAAACAAATCATACAGTAAGGAAGTGGTAAGATTTTTGCCGCGGCAAAATAATGAAATATATGGGGTAGTGTGGGTTGTTGCATGGAGACCGAGTAGATCCTCCAAAATTTGTACCATATTATCCGTTTTGGTGGCGTCTGTGAGGTGAGATTTTTCGAGAATGAATCGATTTGCCACATCAATAGAAATTTCCATGCAAAAAGGATTGATATTAGGATTTATAGAATTATTGGTTTAATACTTCTGCTTTAATTAGTGAAATTTATTGAGTACATCTATAATCATTTAAAAAGTGAAATCCTAATCTAAAATAATGTCCTTCTCAACTACTAGAACTGCGATTGTGGATCGATTTTCGCATTCGTTCCCATTCCAAGTAATAAAAAGTTGTTCTTCTGCGGAAGAGATTTTTAATTTACTCAAAAAGTTCATGGAGAAAGAATATAACATCATACCTTCTAAAGAGAGAATCGGAAAAGGAAGTGTATATCTCGCTAAAACTATAGGAAAGCCGTGCTTTAATTGTTTAAATTCCATAAGCATCTTTAAACAGAATCCATGGGATTTCTGTAATGCTTTAATCCAGAAAGGGGATCTAGAAACAGATAGGAATCTATATAATCTTGGTTTAGCGTTATTTTCGCACTTGATGAGTCAAACAGAGGATAATATAAATATTGGATTTCGAGTATTACCCAAATATGCATCTCATCCGAATTGGGAAATTCGAGAAATGGCGGGATATGCGATTCGAGAGTGTATGAAAAGGAATCCCCAGGAAACGATTACTGCATTATGGCCCTACGTACGTAGCGAAGATGAAAATAACAGAAGAATAGTAAGTGAAAGTCTCCGTCCATTAGCGGATATCTCAATTTTAAGAAATCCGGAGCGTAATGACATGTTTTTAGAACTACTGCATTCCATCAAAGACGATTCCTCAGAATATGTTAGGAAGTCTGTTGGAAACAATCTGAAGGATTTAACAAAATATATGCCAGAAAAAATCTTGACCTTGTTGCAGAACTGGTCAAAAGAATACAAGATAAATGTAACCGAGGATCTCGCTTCTAAAACCAAAAAAGAAATTGAGGATAAAGAATATAATTTCATCTGGATGATGAAGCATGCGTTGCGGTGGCTCCGAGAACGTAATCCCGAATTTCATCCCCAGATTGAAAAGCTTTTGGGACGAAATTATGTACAATATTATGATGAGAAAAAGAATCGATTAACTAAACCTCCTACTTGAGACAGTTATTATGGTAGAATACAAATTAAAGGTGTATAAGACTGCTATAAATAAGATGAAATACATTGATGGATGGTTCTGGTGCAGATATACTCTGAATCCCTATGGTGGTTGCGAACATGCTTGCATTTACTGCGACGCACGGTCACAGAAGTACTATTTACATAGTGAATTTGAAGAAATCATCTTTGTAAAAAAAAATATAGACAAAGTTTTGGAAAAACAGATGAAATCTGCTCAAAAGGATGTAATCGCAATTGGTGGAGTTTGTGATGCCTATCAACCCGCAGAAAATACTTATCAAAACACTCGAAAATGCCTTAAAGTCATCGAAAAACAAGGATTTCCTGTAAATATATCTACGAAATCCAATCTTGTCCTAAGAGATTTGGACGTGTTAAAATCAATTGCTGAGAAAAGCTGGTGCACCATTGCATTTACTATTACTACTTTGGATGCAGAAATCGAACGATTTTTGGAAAGTGGTGCTAATACATCCCAGAAACGTCTGGAAGCTATACAAACTATAAAGAAAAATACTAATCAAATCAATGTAGGGGTGAATTTCATGCCGATTGTTCCGTTTTTAGAAGACTCCAAAGAGAATCTTGAAAATGTTATACGAGAAATTAAAGCGTATGGTGCTGATTATGTACAGTTTGCTCCCGGAATGACTCTGCGAGATAATCAAAAAATAAATTTCATGGAAAAAATCCATATAAAATATCCCGAACTCGTGTTCAAATTCAACGAATTGTATCAACAGAATATGCAAGCTAATTATCAGTACGTGCAAGAAAAAAATGCAACCTTAGTGGAATTATGCAAGAAATTTCAGCTGAATATACGGTTAAAAAGGTGGATTCCCAATGACTACCGTCAATTGAATTATAAAATTGCAGAATTACTACTGAATGATTCCTATATCAATCAAATCATCGGAAAATCCTATACAGAAAGTCAATGGGCTGGATTAAGCATAAATAACCTTAAAAAATCTATATTAGAATATTATAACACCGGAAAATTACTCCAAATTGAAAACTTAACCCCACAAATAATGAAATCTATTCAACCCTATCTGAAGACAAAAGGGACATTAGAAGAATATTTTTAAAACTCTTACATAATGAGTGAAAATCCATGCAAATACCCCAAAATGTAGTAAATTGGTTATTAGAGGAAGAAAATCCCTCTATTTGTTACCGAACCATGAAAGAACTCCTAGATATGCCTGAATCTGATCCGAGAGTTCAAAGAGCAAAAAAAAAGATTCCATCTTATTCACCAGTGAAGAAAATGTTGGACGCCATGCATCCAGATGGATATTGGGAGGAAATAAATCCCCGTACCAAAGAAAAAATCGGGGATGGGACTATATACTTCAGAAATACGACTCATTTTATACTTGCATATTTAGCTGAGCTTGGTATGACTCGAGAAAATCCAACGATAGAAAAAGCAGTTAATCGCTATTTATCTCTTCAGCAACCTAATGGCGACTTTTACAGACAGTTCTCGTGTTTATATGCGATGAATATCCGAACCTTTGTACTTCTGGGTTTTCGGGACGACGAACGAGTAAAAAATACAATTCGTTTAATGCGTGAATCCATTCGTTATGACAACGGATATTTATGTGATATGCATGAAGGAAAACACAAAAAGGGTAGATTGGTGAAAAGCTGTATTCGAGGAAGTGCAAAAGTCTTGTTTGCAGTTAGCGAATTACCCGATCTATGGGAAGAACCTTTATCTAAGAAAGTAGTTGATTACTTTTTGGATCGGAACGTGTTATACAAATCCACTGACAAATCATCATTAGTTAATAGAGATGCAGGACAAACAATTTTTCCTTTTACTTGGAGGTTCGGATTGCTTGATATACTATTGCCCTTGTCAAAAATGGGGTATATAAAAGAGCCACGGATGCAATCTGCATGGGATTTTTTAGAGAATCATAAAAATCAGAAAGACCAGTATATATTGGATATTGATATAAAATGCAAATACTGGAAAGTCGGAAAACGTGGTGAATCCAATAAATGGGTAACATTTTATGCATATCTTTGCTTGAAGTATAAGTAAAACAACTGATTCGTGATTTTATGGCAGCAAAAAAGAGAAAAAATCCTTATATTCCTGGAATTGCTGCAATGAATTTTGAACCTGATTATGATTGGTCCAAAGAGGAATCGGAAACGTTATTTGAAGATAAAAAACAATCCGAATTCTCATCAGATACAATATATTATGAAGATTGTTTATCTGGAATGATCTCACTTCCAAACGACTATATTGATCTCATTATTGCGGATCCTCCATTCGGAATTGATTTTTCTAGTGTGAAGTCTCTCTACAATCGTAATAGTGAATTTGTTCCAAATGGGTATGAAGAAGTTTCAAGCACAAATTACTTGGAATTCACAATTAAGTGGATACAAGAATTACCACGAATAATGAAAAACACTGCATCTGCTTATATTTTCTCAGGTTGGAGCCACCTAAAGGAAATATTAGAGGCAATACATCAGTCGGAATTGACACTGATTAATCATATCATATGGAAATATCAGTTCGGGGTATTTACGAAACGTAAATTTGTTACAAGTCACTATCATGTGCTATTTTGTGTAAAAAATTCAAATTTCTATTTTTTCAATAAGATTGAACATTATCCAGAAGATGTATGGATTATTCCCAGGAAATATTATCCGGGTCAACCAAAAAACAATACGAAATTGCCCGAAGAGCTTGTATCCCGTTGCATCCATTTCTCATCTAAACCTGGAGATTTGGTTTTTGATCCGTTTATGGGTAATGGAACCACCGCTGTATGTGCAAAAGCTAATTATCGGCACTATTTGGGATTTGAAATAAATCCTAACTTGAAAGAAATAATCGAAAAAAACCTCAATGAAACAGAACTAGGAAGAGATTACGTGCCATACAAAAAATTACTCCCATCAATAGAGGATTTAGCAGAAAAGTATCCAGCGGTGAGCAAACATCTACGGAAAAAAACTAAAAACATTTAATCATTTTCCGTTTTCAATACCATTTTCTTTATTACTTCTTTAATTTTTAAGCTGATTTGTCGTTTTGCATTTGCTAAAATATTTTTCTCATCAAAGGTTTCCGCGAGCAAACGTATAAAACATAGATTATACAAAAGAGAGATACTCTTATCGCTGGTTTGAGCAAGTAACTGGAAATCCTCCTGTACACCAAAGAAATTCTTGTTGGTTTGATCCTCAAATTCTCGCTTTATACGGTTTAATCCGAATTTCTTGTACGCTTGTTCTCGTGCATTTTCGAGAAGTTTTGTAAGCACCATGTATACCACAATAAGCTCTTGGTCTTTCAGATCACCCATTCCCTCAAAATTTTTAAAAATTTGCTCATGAACCGAGGAAAGATCCATCTTGAACATGGTTTCAAAAAATTCTAAAAAGCGGTCAATTTCTTCTGGATTCAGTAAATACACCTGTTCATAGATGTAATTGATGAATTTATTCAACAAATGTCCTATATCTTTGAATTGCATCACATTTTGGGGCATACGACCCATGATTTTATCATTGGAGAGGAACATCTGTTGATAAACTGCTTGTCGTAATAAAGTTGTTATGTCGAATCCTGGCGTATCTGCCATTGCATCTGCCATTGCGTTATTCCTTCTAACCCTAAAAAAAAAGCTATGAATAATTATGTAAGTATTACTAAAAGATTTTTATCCTTTATATGTACGTAACATGTAAACATAGAACCTTTCCTAGTTGGTACCATATGAGTAATCCCCTTTCTCTCTTCTTCATGTATTCCTACCAAAAAGATGAGAGATTTATTGAAAATTTACTCAATGCTAAAAAGTTCTGTATTTCGTGTGGGGAGCACTATTGTGAATCCTGCAGGGATAATTATGGACCGTTTGCTGAAAATATTGTAGGAGTTCACCAATTTCCTGAACCAGAAATCCTTCCCTCTATGATTGAAAATCCAGAATCTTTCCTTCCACAGAAAATCCCACCCGTAAATGTCTTAATCGCAATTAATTTACATAATGATATTCTCACCTGTCTACCTGAATTTTGCCATCAACACGGTATAAGTACTGTAATTGTACCAGTGGAAATAGGAGAACTCGTTCCTAAGGGATTAGAACAACAAATCAGTGATGATTTTGATCAGTATACCATCGAATACTCTTTTCCCCGACCTTTTTGTGCATTAAAGAGAAGTTCTCGGTTTTTTGGAATTAATAAGTTTATTGAATATTTCCAAGTCGGGTATCCCCAAATGGAGTTTAGTGTGCAAAATAATATCCTTACAGAATGTAAGATAATTCAGACTGCCCCATGCGGAAATACCTTTTATATTTGTCAAGAACTCGTAAGGAATAGATCTCGCATCAGTAGACGTCTAAAGGAACTGATTTCCAAAGCCCACCATGCCTATCCATGTAACGCAAGTATGAAGGAGGATATCATTCTTGGAGATACAACTTTGCACATCGCAGGATATATTCATCGTGAAGCGATTTACTCTGCAATTTTGGACCGAAATCATTCCTTAAAAGCGAAACAACTGATTAATTTAAAAAATGAATTGGAAGAGCTGCGATTGAATTCACTAGCGAAATTAGATAAAAGTTAAAAAAAAGTTCATTTGGTGAATGGAGAAAAATATCAGTAAAATGCTGTTATTCGATAAATATAGCGGGTTTCATGGGTCGAGCTTTGGTCCTTTTATTCGACGGATCATAGATATTGGATTCGTCTGAGTTCATAATGGTAAATGAAGTATTATAGCGCTCTTTTAAGATTGATATAAACCCTTCAATTGCTTTTAGTTGCTGATCACATGATAGCATATCAATCCGAATACTTGTGGGATTTTTTTGCATGAGTTTCACTTCTTGGGCAATTTCTCTCATATTTTTCTGTAAATCGGGTATATTTTTTGCAGCTGCCATGATTTTTCCGATATCTACTGCTTCTTTCTCGAATAACTGTTGTGCTAAGTGATATAATACATCTTTCCAAGATTCATTGATATAGATATAAATCATTTTTGGCTCCTGTTTAATAAGAGTGACAATCTGGTCGATATCTTCAATCAATTGGGAAAGGAACTTTGCTTGTTTTGCAAAAATTTTATCATCCTCTGTGATTTTTATAACGGGAATGCGCGCATTGGAGCAAAACTCGGTCTGAGAACTTCGTAATCCTAATACCTCATAAAGCTCTTCGCACAAATGCGGAATAACTGGGGTTAATAGTACGATTAGAATTTCAAAGATTTGGCGTACTACCTGATTTTTTTCAATTTCATCCTTCATATCTTTATCAAATTGATCCAACTCATTCATCACATTGAAAAATCCCAATTGTACGAATTCCCGGGCGTTATAATCCTCCATCGCTTGGATTGCTTGGTCCATATGCAGTTTTACACTAGATAACAGCAATTTAGAACGGAAACTATACTGAATATCTTTTTTCTGTATCTGGGCGACCGAATGACCATATTCATAGAATTTTCGTAATTTTTTCTTGGAATTTTCAACCTCCTTATCCCGCCAGTCCACTACGGAATCCGCCGACGCAACAGCTGCTAAATGCAGGCGAGTTAAATCTACACTATATTGATCTGGAATATATGCCATCGGGATCACATTTCCTTTGGATTTTCCCATTTTCGAACCTTCCCGGATCAGTAAATCATTTAAAGAGAATGCTTGTAGCCAGTACTTTTTCGGGAATATCGCTGCGTGATGAAATATCGCAAACGACAGATGGTTGGAAATGTGGGCGATCGCAGTATGTCGAAAATCATTGGGATACCAATAAGTGAATTCATTTCGGATTTCTTTGATTACATCCATCGGGATTTTGGTAATTTCACTAACTTCCGATATTTTTCCTTTCCGCAAGAATACATAATCGAAAAATTCCGGAATTAATTGGTTAACGGTGATTTTGTATTGCCGAATCTTCTTGATAATAGTATAAAAAGCCATGTAAATAACGGAATCGCTTAAAGACTCAATGATCCAACCGTTCCCTTTTTCTAACGGAAATTCTGTTCCTATCCCTCGTCTTCTTACACATGGTCGTTTATCCAACCAGTTGAAAACGTTCTCAAATGTTTGACGGAATTTACTTGGAGTGATAACCATACTATTGAGTTCTTCAAATGCCTTTTTTTTCCATTCTGGATTTCCGTAATTCAGAAAGTATTGGTTTGGAATTACTGCCACCTCGATCTCCTCTCCGCAACGGCATTTGGCTTCTACAGATGGCTCATAGAAATGAATTGCTCTCCCTGTTTCAATTAGGATTTGTTCTACGCGGTTTTTTGCGTCCTCTACACGCATTCCCTGTAATTGTCCTGTATTTGCTTTCATGATCCCATTGTAAAATTCGGTTTTATAGATAGTTTGTGTTGCACGCTCCAGTTTTTCCGCATCTTCTTGACTTTCTACCCCTAATTGTTCACAAATTTCCACTGCAGGTAGTTCTCCGTATTCCTTTACTGATATTATGGAAATCGGTTTTAATGCCTGTAACTCCTCCCTATTTAAGGTATATTGTGCAATAGTGTTCTCGTCTTTTTTCAGATCAATTAACGCAATGTAATCATAGGGTGCGTGTCCGGGAACGGAATATACTACACCTGTCGCATGATCCGTATCCACGAAAGTCGCAGGATAAATTGGCACTCTCTTATTGGTAATGGGAACCTCCACCAACTTTCCGATCAATTCCTCACCGTAAAACGATCGTATTTCTTCAAAAGCATGGTTTTGGAGTTGCAGTTTTTCCACAGCTTCCTTTGAAACAATCCACGACTCAATTCCGACTTTTAATTCGCAATAATAGCGATCTGGATGCAACCAGATATTCGTAATTCCGAAAATAGTTTCAGGTCGTAGAGTTGCTGCTATTAAAAACATATTATCTCTTAATTTGTATTTAATTCCCACAAATTCTTGAACTTCAACTTTTTGTTCATCCCCACTCTGAATGTCATCTTCTCCCACCGCATTGTTATCTTGAGGACACCACAAAATTGGATAAGAACCTTTAGTGATGTATCCTTTATCATTCAATACCTTATACTGCCATTCTATAAAGCGGTTGTATTCTGGGTCTCCCGTAGTGAACTGGTGCGTATCATCTATCGAGAATCCCATTCGTTGGAAATCCTGAATCAATTTACTGGAAAAATACATCGCGACTTTCATGGGATCTGCAAATGAATCCAAGATATTTTCAATCTGAGTTTCATCGGATTCATAAATTCCCACATATTCCTTATAAAGATTCCAGTATTTCGGTTCTCGTTTCTTCAACCGATCTGCAACGGAAAGAACAGGAGTGCCCGTAATGTGAAAAGCCATCGGGAAAAACACATTATATCCAGACTGGCGCTTGTACCGGGAAAAAATATCTCCCAAATTATAGGTACGGCAGTGTCCTATGTGTAAAGGACCAGTAGCATATGGATAAGGTACTGTAATAAACCACTTTGGTCTTGTTCTATCTATTCTCCCCATGAAAATTTCTGCATCTTTCCACTTCTCTTGCCATTTCTTCTCGATGCTGCGCAATTCCGTTAGAAAATCATCCTTCATAAGTGCGTTCTCCTTGACTTGTTTGTATATAGTGAGAAAAAAAAACGTTTCTGAATCGATTATGTGCCAGTTCGATTTCTTTACTCAGTCTGTGAACTGCATGAATCAAATCAGCAGAATAAAATTCAAAACATTCAGTAGGTGTTATATAAGCGTGCGTAATATTATTAGAAAATTTGTTACCAAAGAAGGCAGCCACTCACTTTCGTTCACCTACTTGTAAAAAAGTGAAATTCGGGTATAAATGTTGTGTTTTTCATATGATATTTCGATAGGAAACGATTACTAGAATCCTATTTGTCGAATACACGAATGGGAATAGGAGTTGAATCCATCAGTAAGAGCACTCTTGAATAGCCCAAAAAGAAATTGTTCTGCAAATATGGATGGATATCATATTTATGAATGATAAATTCGATGAGAAACGCCGTAGCAGCCTGGAGATACTTGAAAATTGAAATGGAACTTTTATGATGTCATTTAATACTAATTTACCCCTTCTTTTCTTCCCCTAATACAAAATTTTCATCTTATTTTAAATGGAGTTTTATTATAGTAAATGTATGATTGAACCCTATCAATTTGATAATCCCACATTGAATGTCATATATAACCGAAAATCCATAAGAAATTTTGAAAATAAGCCAATTCCACAAGAACTTAAAGATTTAATAATTACAGGAGCTATGCGTGCCCCTACTGCAGGGAATATGATGTTTTATTCTATCCTTGAGGTGGAAGATCAACAAAAAAAGGAGCAACTTGCAAGAACATGCGATAATCAACCCTTTATTGCGACTTCTCCTTTTATCCTAACCTTCCTTGCTGATTATCAGAGATGGTTTGACTATTATGAACATTCAAATGTTCAGGAGATGTGTAATCGAGAAAATATCACATACAATAAACCCAAAGAGTCAAATTTACTTATGGGGGTTGTGGATGCTGTTATTGCTGCACAGAATGCCGTAATTGTAGCTGAATCTTTAGGAATCGGTTCCTGTTATATCGGAGATATCATGGAACATTATGAAATCCATAAGGACATGTTTCAATTACCAAAATACGTGTTTCCTGCCGCAATGGTGTGTTTTGGGTATCCCGCTCATCCCGAAAAATCCGAGAAAATTAGTGCACGATTTCATAAAGATCTAATTTGCTTCAAAAATACGTATAGAACTTGGTCTCAGTCTAGAATTAAAGAATTTGATGTAAACTTAAATGAAATACGTAAGGTTCCTGCTACCTATTCTGAGTTGGAAAATATAGGACAATATCTTTACAAATTCAAAAGCGGAGCGGACTTTAGCAAAGAGATGATCCGATCTGTAAAAGCAATGCTAAAAAACTGGACATAACTAAATTGCGATACGAAAAAGAAAAAAAAGGATTTTAAATATTATCCAAGATTTTTTGCTTCTTAGTATTATAATCTTCTTGAGTAATGATCCCTTTGTCTAATAATTCTTTCATTTTCTCAAGTTTTCGTAAATTCACAAGTGGATCTACCTTCTCAGCCCATGATTCAGGTTCAGGAGGATGTGGAGGATGTGGAGGATGTTTTATCCGTCTCAAATGCGGAAATTCTCTTTGAAGCTTTGCCAGGGATTTGCCGACAGTTGCTTGCACTTTTTCATTGATGACTTTTCCAAAATCTTCCATTTGACGTCCAAATTCCTCAAAATCGAACTTATCATCGATATCATCTGTTAAACCTTCCAATTCTTCCAGTCCCTCTTTAAATCCTTTCTCTAGCTGCTCCGCAAAATCCACCCCTGCCTCACCAAGTGCCATTATTCCATCTAAAGATCCTCGAATTAACTCCGAAACCGAAACTCCCGCCATTTTCGCGTATTTTTTTACTTTTTTTCTCATAGATTTCGGAATAGTGAAGTTAATTCGAACAAATTCATCTTCATCCTCTTCATCCAATTCCTCTTCATCATCATCATCATCCATGTCTTCTTCATCTAAATCGTCTCTGATAAATTCTTTGTCTTTGTTATCAAAGAAGTCTGGATCTTTATCTCCATCTTTATTATCATACATTGTGGATTCCTCCTTTAATCTCCTTTTATTTCCTCAGAGATTCATTTTTCAATTCTAACATGTAGCTAGACATGTTCATACTTGGATAGATTTTATAATATTGGATTTTTGCCATTTTTTTATTCACCTATTGAGTGTGTTCTGATACACATTGAGTGTTAAGAATATATATCCAATACGCACTTATAAACATTTCGCATATCCAATACACACCAGTACGCATCATGTTTCCAAAATGTCTCTCTACACGAATTAAATTGATTTAAAGAAAAATACTAGTCAGATTCCTTTGATTAAATGGAAATTTTAAAGTAATCCTAAAAAAACTCATCCGATTTATTAGTGTCAGGAACTGCAATAACAATACCCGAAAAAAACGTTATAAATGCTAAGAATAATATCCATTCCCACATTGGAGTTGATAGGGCAAATTCCAAAGATCTACTCAACTCATTTCCTAAAATCGATTGTACAAAAAAACCCCATGGCTGAGTGACGCCTGATCCCAGTACTGCAATACCTAAAATAACTAAAGAGGGGAGAATTTTACGTATTGCGATATATTTTGTACCACCTTTCTTAATGTTATTATCTCGAAAAATAGCGATCAAGAGAGTCACACTTCCAAATATAAAACACGAAAATAAAATCGTAGCAATTGGAAGATGAATTATTTTCATCTGAAATACTTTGCCAAACACAATAACTTCCGTATCCGCAATAAATGCAATTAAAAACATCCCCGTGCAGGTAATTTGATAGAATCGCAGGAATAGTTTACCTAATTTAGGAGAAATTCCTTGAATTCGCTGATAAATGTAATACGTGAAACTCAAAAGCGCAAAACACCCTACTATTAGGCTCAACGAGAATCCCCACCAGCCACTCGTGTTGAAAAAATAATTACCCAAACGTGATATGGAATGAGTAGCAATGGAATAATGTTCTGGATATAACATGTACGCAGCAAATAATCCACCTAAAAAAAGAATTATAAAGGAAGGCATAAACGTGCTGGTGAGGAATTTCTTCGAGTAGTTTCCAAGTAGAAAATCCCGAAAGGTATAATCCTTCCATGTTTTTGAATCGGATTTCAAATCTTTCATATAAATTTTTATGGAATTACAAATCTTCTCTGTTTTGTTCACTGTTTCGCTGTTCTTCACTTAGTTAGTCCTCAGAAATATTTTCTTCTATAAGTATCGACATATTTTCTTTTTTGTTTAATATAGTAATTATTTCGTATCATATAAGTAAATCTGTTTAGAACTCTGCTGAAAACAGTGAAAGCTTAGAAATTCTTTCGTTTATTTCGATAAGGAGTTAATTAAAGTAGCGATTTCTTTTATTAAACATTTTTAAAATCAAATAATCTGCATTCGATGATTCTTTTTTACATCTAATTTTAAATCCTTAATAGAAATACGACATGAACAAGTAAAATTGAGAAGATTTGATGAAACTGCAATTAAAATTATATTATTTGGAAGTCTTGGCAAGTATAATTTGATTTAAATTTAACCTGCCCGTTTTCGTAGTGACTAGCGAGCTGTCCACAATTGGTGCCGATGCGATTTTCCTCCCATTCGCCTATACTAATTACAGTTTCGAACCCTTCATCCCGAAATTCCTTAGCGATAGCAAGATCACCTTGATTTTCCTCCGTAATTAAGGAGTTCATTTTATTTCGGATGGCGTTGTTTGTGGGATTAATTGGGGTGAGTTTGATGAGATATATCGATGGATCAAAATATTTTCTAATGGTTTTCGGATCAATAATCGAATCTTCAGCAACTGCAAAATTTAATGTAATTAATCTATCTCCTTGCTCAAACCATCGATCTCCATAGGAAGAAATCTCTTTGAATGACCATATCTGTTGGGGAATCCATTTTTTCCTCGTTTTCGGGTCAGAACTATGCAATGAGATTTGTAATTGAAAGTTTCCGTTTGAATAAAAAGAATTTTTTAGGGAAATCAGTTTTTCAAAAAATTCACTAGCCCGTTTAGGAGCTACTGTGCTGATACAAGGCATCAAACCAGGAGCTTCGTACAACTTCGGTAATTCCTGGAGTAAATCAATTACCTCGGGATTTATAGAAGGCTCTCCCATCCGTGCAAATTGGATTTTAAATTTCGGAATGGGAATTTTTCGATCAGGGAAACGCTTCGTGACCATATGATCGATTTGAGCGATCATTCCCTCTTTAGATATTATACCGTGGTAATATTCCCCAGAATCGCACATTACACAACGCATAGGACATCCAAACAGCGTGGAAATGATAAGGACCCATTTTTCATCGCGAGGAACTGGAGGTTGCACACTTTCTACGAATTCCAACACGTTATCTCCATATTTCCCAATGTACAATATTGCGATTTCTTCTTTACCATACATTCCGAGGATTTCCAATGAGTTGTTTGTCATCTATCGCACTCTCATAAATAAGCGTATATGTGCTATATACCTATAATTGTTTACGGATTTCCGTATGGAATTCCTATTATTTCTTGGTTCTGATGATATTTGAGATTTGCATCGC
>Ga0209253_10000721_pt1 | contig 28654 bp, 23 predicted proteins | sample FrelakmetBRP12BR_FD_187145 | JGI IMG/M metagenome (GOLD analysis project Ga0209253, IMG submission 187145) | Freshwater lake sediment microbial communities from the University of Notre Dame, USA, for methane emissions studies - BRP12 BR (SPAdes)... | ecosystem: Environmental > Aquatic >...
TCTTGGGCGACATCTTGTTTTCGTGCCCGCGGTAGAACGCGAGGCCGGGCAACAGGGCGCTCGCTTCGGCCAACGCGCCGATACGTACCGATCAACGACCGCATTGGAGCGCACGGCGTTGTGACCGCAGTTGGCCGAGGCTGTGTAAAAACACCGCGCGAAACGAGGCGCCCGCAACGCCGACCGCGTAGAACGCGCTGTATGCGATTTATTTGAGGTCGGGAGGGGTTTTGGTACTCCCCAAAATGGACCGAAATTACGTTTTTGCACAGCCTCGGCCGGTCAGCGACCTTCACGTCTGAACGCGAGCGGTTTGATCGTCGACGGGCGCAGAACGACCTGATGAAGAAAGTGTTGGTGCTTGCAAGTCGGCAATCGCAATCCGTGCCACACTCGTACGAGTAGTGCGATTAGCTCGCCGCATACAGCCGCCACTCGCCGGGTACACCCTTCAGCACATGCGTGCTGCGATCCTGGAAGTGGAGGCCAGAGCCGGACACCAGATCCTTGACGGTGCTGGAGACCAGTGCTTCATTGGCGCCGGCCAACGCAGAGACACGCGCGGCGATGTGGACCGCGATGCCGGCGACATCATCGCCATGAAGCTCGACCTCTCCGGTGTGCAACCCGGCGCGAACTGCTATGCCGAGTTGGCGCGCGAGGTCCTGTATGCGTAGTGCGCAGCGAACACCCCGGGCCGGCCCGTCAAACGTCGCGAAGAATCCGTCGCCTGCAGTGTTGATTTCCCGGCCGCGGAAGGCGGCGAGTTCGTGCCGCACCATTGCATGATGGCGGGCGAGCAAGTCGTGCCAAGCCTTGTCGCCGAGTCGCGCGAGGTGATCGGTCGAGCCGACGATGTCCGTGAACAGGACGGTCGCAAGCACGCGATCGACATCGCGTGCGGGCCGCACGCCGGTCAGGAACTCCTGGACCTCGTCGAGCATCGCATCCTGGTCGCCTACCCATGGCAGGTGGTCTTCGCCGGGCAATTCCACGAAACGCGCCCCGGGAATCCGGGCGGCCAGCCAGCGGCCCTCTTCGATGTTTACGTCGCGGTCGCCAGTCCTGTGCACGATCAGTGCCGGCACACGAATGGTCGGCAGCAGGTCACGGACATCGATCTGCGTGTTCATCCTGAGCAGCGCGACCGCCGCACTGGGGCTCGCTGAGCGGCGACAATAGGTGGCGAGGCGCCGCGCAAATTCCACGTCGTGCATCTTGCTGGGAATGTAATGCGAGAGGTCCATCAGGTTGCCCCACTCGCGCTCGACCAGGTCGTATTCCTGTGCCCGCGCCTCGGGCTTCGGGGCCCACGGATAATCGGGGCTCCAGGCGCGTTTCGCGAAGGAGCCGGCCGTCACCAGCGCCACCGTGCGCGCGGGGTAGGTCGCGGCGAATAGCATCGACAGGTTGCCGCCTTCGGACACACCGAACACTGCCGCGCGCTGCGAATCCACCGCGTCCATCACGGCCCGCAGGTCATCCATGCGTTCTTCAAGTGTCGGAAGCTGGTCGTCGGGCACCCGGTCGGAAAGACCCGTGCCGCGCTTGTCAAACGTGATGAGGCGGGAAAAGGACGCGAGCCGGCGGAGGAAGCTTGCATACGTAGGCTCCTCCCAACTGAGCTCGACGTGCGATACCCAACCCGGAACGAAGACGAGGTCGAGCGGCCCCTCACCGGTGACCTGGTAGGCGATGTGCACCTTGCCGCTGCGCGCGTAGCGTGTCTGCGGAACCATAGCCTCACTCTACACGGGCGGACTGGGGCTGCGTCAACAAACAGCTTCCCGGGCCCCCTTCGTCTGGAACACACGAATGCGACCGGAGTGGCCGCTCCCGGTCGTACCAGGGCCGGCAAGAACCACCGTCATGAATCGGACCCACGAAGAGGACCACATCGTAGATACGGGCGAGCGGCAGCGCCCAAGCGTAGTGTGCGGCGCCACAACATGCAGGCTTGGCGGCGCGGCGGTTGTAAGGGCGGCGGGGTCGCGGCTGCCACCAGCAACACAAGGCTTGGCACGCTATGACGGGATCAAGTGGCCGCTGTTCGGAAAGTGCTCGACAGGCTCCTCTTGGCCGAACTGAGACCGTCAAAGTCAAGCACGATCTGACCCTGGCTGCCAGATCAGATTCGGGTTAGGACAGCTCGGCTGCGGAGCCGACCTACCGGCGAATTGCCGCAACGCGGCGAAATGCGTGGACAAGATCTCGAAGGGCGCCGGGCCCGCGAATCTTCCGGATCGCTCCCGGCAGTTGCGCACGTCTGCGGCGCGAATGCCGCTCGCGCAAGCGTCGATCGCTTCGGCGTTCAGGCCTTCGCCGGCATTGGCTCGTCGTTGGTGCTGGGCTCGGGCTGCTCGGCGGCGCGCATGTCGTCGAGCGGGCCGTCCTCGAGCACCGGGGAGTCTTCCTGCCGCAGATCGTGCGGAAGGTCGTGCGGCAGAAAGCCGCCCGACTGATGCCGCCACAGCATCGCGTAGTCGCCGCCCTGGCGCAGCAGCTCGTCGTGCGTGCCCTCCTCGACGATGCGGCCCTGCTCCAGCACGATCAGCCGGTCCATGCGCGCGATCGTCGACAGTCGGTGCGCGATCGCGATCACCGTCTTGCCCTCCATCAGGCCGAGCAGCTGGTCCTGGATCGCGAGCTCCACTTCGCTGTCCAGCGCCGACGTCGCTTCGTCGAGAACCAGGATCGGCGCGTCCTTCAGCACGACGCGGGCAATCGCGATGCGCTGGCGCTGCCCCCCGGAGAGCTTGACCCCGCGCTCGCCGACGTGGGCGTCGTAGCCGGTGCGCCCCTTCCAGTCCTGCAGATCCACGATGAAGTCGTGGGCGTGCGCCTTGCGCGCCGCGGCCACGATGTCCGCGGCGCTCGCCCCCGGCCGGCCGTAGCCGATGTTCGCCGCGATGGAACGGTGCAGGAGCGACGTGTCCTGCGTCACCATGCCGATGGCGCCGTGCAGGCTCTCCTGCGTGACGTTGCGGATGTCTTCGCCGTCGATGCGGATGCTGCCCTGCTCGAGCTCGTAGAAGCGCAGCAGCAGGTTCACGAGCGTCGACTTGCCCGCGCCCGAGCGGCCCACGAGGCCGACGCGCTCGCCGGGGCGGATGACGAGGTCGAGGTCGTCGAGGACGCGCCTGCCGTCGGTGCGGCCGTAGGTGAACGAGACGCGCTCGAATCGGATCTCGCCGCGCGGCACCGCGAGCTCGCGGGCGCCGGGGCGGTCCGTCAGCGCGTGCGGCACGGCGATGGTCTCCATGCCCTCCTGCACGACGCCGATGTTCTCGAAGATGCCCGTCACTTCCCAGCTCACCCAGCCGGCGACGTTGGCGATCTGCCAGGCCAGCGGCAGCGCCGTGGCCACCACGCCCGCGCTGACCTGGCCCTGTCCCCACAGCGTGATGCCGATGCCGGCCGTGCTCACGAGCAGCAGCGCGTTCATCGTCGACAGCCAGGCCATGAAGCGCGTGATGAGCCGCATGTGGGCGGCGATCGCGCCGGTGTGGTCGTCGATGGCCTCGCGCACGTAGGCGTCCTCGTCGCGGGCGCGCGCGAACAGCTTCACGGTGAGGATGTTGGTATAGCTGTCGACGACCCGTCCCATCACCAGCGAGCGCAGCTCGGAGCTGGCCTTCGCCAGATCGCGCATCTTCGGGACGAAGTGGCGCAGGAAGAACACGTAGCCGGTGAACCACAGCGCCGTGGGGATCGCGAGGCGCCAGTCGGCTATCGCCATCAGCGCGAGGGCGCTCAGCCCGTAGATGGCGATGTACCAGACGGCGCGGATGCTCGACACGACCGATTCGCGCAGCGCGTTGCTGGTCTGCATCACGCGATTGGCGATGCGTCCGGCGAAGTCGTTCTGGAAGAACGGCCAGCTCTGTCGCACCACGTGCCAGTGACTCTGCCAGCGGATCAGGCTCGTCACGCCGGGCAGCACCGCGTTGTTGCGCACCAGACTGTCGGCCATCAGCGTCAGCGGTCGCCCGAACAGCACCAGCGCGGCCATCCCCGCGAGCATCGGGGTGGCAGCACGAAAGGCCGCGGCGCGATCGGCGGACTGCATCAGCGTGACCAGCTTGCCGATGAACACGGGGATAAGCGTGTCGACCAGCGCCACGGCGAGGCCGGTGACGAACATCGCGGCGAACAGCCAGCGCGTCTGCCCGATGAAGTGCCAGTAGAACGCGATCAGTCCGGGCGGCGGCGCGGCTCGCGGCAGCTCGGTGGGTCGGACGCGGTTTTCGAAGAACGCGAACATGGTGGCCGCCATTGCGCAGCGACGCTCGCTCGTGGCGGGCGCCGCAGGCTTCGAGGAAGATCCCGGATTGTAGCGAACCGGGGAGCGGCCGCGCCCCGAGAGCCGCTAGTGGCTCGGCCGCCCCACCTTCGCGCCGGACTTGCCGACGAGGAAGTCGAGGTCGACGCCCTCGTCCGCCTGCGTCACCGTGTCGCAATACAACTTGACCCAGCCGCGATCGGAATGCGGTTTCGGCGCTTTCCATTTCGCGCGCCTGTGCGCGAGCTCTTCGTCGGAAACGTGGAGGTGGATCCGGCGCTTCGCCACGTCGAGCTCGATCACGTCGCCGTTCTGCACGAGCGCCAGCGGCCCGCCGGCCGCTGCCTCGGGCGCGGTGTGCAGCACGACGGTTCCGTACGCGGTGCCGGACATCCGCGCGTCCGAGACGCGGACCATGTCGGTGACGCCCTGCTTCAGCATCTTCGCGGGCAGAGCGAAGTTGCCGACCTCGGGAAAGCCCGGATAGCCCTTCGGCCCGCAGTTCTTCAGCACCAGCACGCAGGACGCGTCGACGTCGAGCTTCGGGTCGTCGATGCGCTGGTGCAGGTCGTCGATGTCCTCGAAGACGACGGCGCGGCCCTTGTGCTTCATCAGCTTCGGCGTAGCGGCCGAGGGCTTCAGCACCGCGCCGCGCGGCGCCAGGTTGCCGCGCAGCACCGCGATGCCGCCGAGTTTCTTGAAGGGCTTCGCGAGCGGCGTGACGACGTCGGCGTTGTAGTTGACGGAATCCTTGCAGTTGTCCCAGAGCGTCCTGCCGTTGACCGTCAGCGCCTTCTTGTGCAGCGACCCGCCGATCTCCCTGATCACGACCGGCAATCCGCCCGCGTAGTAGAAATCCTCCATCAGGTACTTGCCCGACGGCATCAGGTTGACGAGGCACGGCATGTCGCGGCCGAGCCGGTCCCAGTCGTCGAGCGAGAGCTTCACGCCGACGCGGCCGGCGATCGCGAGCAGGTGCACGACGGCGTTGGTCGACCCGCCGATCGCGCCGTTGACCATGATCGCGTTCTCGCAGGCCTCCCGGGTGACGATCTTCGACATCCGCAGGTCCTCGTGCACCATCTCGACGATGCGCCGCCCGGTGAGCCGCGCGAGCACCTTGCGCCGCGAGTCGACCGCGGGGATCGCCGCATTCGTCGGCAGCGCCATCCCGAGCGCCTCGACCATCGACGCCATCGTCGACGCCGTGCCCATCGTCATGCAGTGCCCGGCCGAGCGCGACATGCACGACTCGACCTCGGCCATGTCGGACTCCTGCATCTCGCCGGTCTTCAGCATCGCGGTGAACTTCCACACGTGCGTGCCGGAGCCGATGTCCTCGCCGCGGAACTTGCCGTTCAGCATCGGACCGCCCGAGATGCCGATCGTCGGCAGGTCGCAGGAAGCCGCGCCCATCAGCAGCGCAGGCGTGGTCTTGTCGCACCCCATCATCAGCACGACGCCGTCGAACGGATTGGCCCGGATGGATTCCTCGACGTCCATCGCCACCTGGTTGCGGAAGAGCATCGCGGTCGGCCGCATCACCGGCTCGCCGAGACTCATCACCGGGAATTCGAGCGGGAAGCCGCCTGCCTCGAGGACGCCCGCCTTGATGTGCTCGGCCAGCTCGCGGAAGTGCGCGTTGCACGGCGTGACCTCGGACCACGTGTTGCAGATGCCGATCACGGGGCGGCCGTCAAACAGGTCGTGCGGAAAACCCTGGTTCTTCATCCACGAGCGGTGGACGAGCGCGTCGCGGTCGTGGCGGCCGAACCAGGATTGCGAGCGGAGGGGGCGTTTCGATTTGGGCATCTTGTTGCTCATGGTGGTGATCGATCGGGTTGATTGGGGTCAGGCAGCGAGCCGCGCGCCGGTCGTCTGGTCGAACACGTGCACTTTGGCGGGATCGATGGCAAGGCCGATCCGGTCGCCGGGATTAACGGCCGGCCGCCCGTGCGTGACGAGGATCAGCTGGGTCTCACCGGCCTGGACGACGAGCTCGGTTTCGGCGCCCGTCGGCTCGACGACTACGATTTCGGCGGGCACCGCTCCCGCCGAGCCGGCGCCCGCGAGCGTGAGGTCGCCCGGCCGGATTCCGTACGCGACCGCCTGCCCTTCCGCCGCGGGAACCGGGCCCAGCGGCCAGCGCATGCCGCCGGCGACCTCGACGTACGTCGCCCCGCCCGCGCGCCCGAACTTTCCGTTCATCACGTTCATCGCCGGCGAGCCGATGAACTGCGCGACGAACAGGTTGTCGGGATGGTCGTAGAGCTCGAGCGGCGACCCGATCTGCTCGATCCGCCCGTCGTGCATCACGACGATGCGGTCGGCCATCGTCATCGCCTCGACCTGGTCGTGCGTGACGTACACCGTGGTGGTCTTGAGCCGCTGGTGGAGCGCCTTGATTTCCGCGCGCATCGCCACGCGCAGCTTCGCGTCGAGGTTCGACAGCGGCTCGTCGAACAGGAAGACCTTCGGGTCGCGCACGATGGCGCGGCCCATCGCCACGCGCTGCCGCTGGCCGCCCGAGAGCTCGCGCGGGTAGCGGTGCAGGTAGGGATCGAGATTGAGGATCTTCGACGCGTGCGCCACGCGCTCCTGCGTGAGCTTCGGGTCCGCGCGCCGCAGCTTCAGGCTGAACCCCATGTTCTCGGCGACCGTCATGTGCGGGTACAGCGCGTAGCTCTGGAACACCATCGCGATGTCGCGATCCTTGGACTCGACGTCGTTGACGACCTTGCCGTCGATCGCAATCGTCCCCCCCGAAATCTCCTCGAGCCCGGCGAGCATCCGCAGCAGCGTGGACTTGCCGCAGCCCGACGGCCCGACCAGCACGACGAACTCGCCGTCGTGGATGGCGAAGCTGATGCCGTGGATGACCTTCGTGCTGCCGAAGGCCTTTTCGATATCGGCGAACGAGACCGATGCCATGCGCAACCTCGGATTCTCACCTCTTGACGGCGCCGGCCATCAGCCCGCGGCCTGCCTGATTCGGGCGATCAACTCGTCGGTCGCCTTTTCGGGCGTCCAGCCGTCGTTGACCACGCGGCTCATCGCCTTCGCCCAGACGTTCTCGTTGTTGAGTGCCGTGAACCGGTAGTTCTTCGTGAATTCGAAGGCCACGGTGCCGGCACCGAACTGGTTCAACACGGCCTTGCGGTGTGGATCCGCCTGCCAGAAAGCGCTTTGCGCGCCCGATTTGGTCACCGGGAACCAGCGCCCGAGCGCCCCCTCGACGTACGGCTGGAGATTCTCGTCCTGCAGCAAAAACGCGACGAACTCCTTTGCTCGCCTCTTGTTCTTCGCGGCCTCGAAGATTACGCCGGTCTTGACCGCGGCGCGGTAGACCATCCTCGAGCCGTCGGGCTTGCTCGGGAAGCCGGCTGTCGCGATCAGCTCGTCGTAGTTCTTCTTCGCCAGCGCGCGTTCGTCGGCCGAGAGCGCCTCGTTCCTCGCGTCGTCGAGCCATTTGGCGGCGATCGAGATCTTCGTGTCGTACGTGAGCAGGGTCGTCTTGCTCTGGAAGGAGGCGTTGTTGTCCGGGTCCTTCCAGCTCGTCGACGATGGCGGTGTGCAATCGCGCTTGCGGAGGTTCGTGTAGTCGCGGAGGGCATCGACCAGGCCCTGCCGCACCTTGGGGCCGTCGACCAGCAGCTTGCCGTTGTCGTCGACGAGCCTGACATTGTACGCGTCCATGAAGATCAGGAAGGAGTAGTAAGAGTCACTCGAATCCGGGCCCAATGGCGCACCGATCGCATACGCCTGCTTGTGGGTCTTCGCCCGATACGCCGGCTGCACCTTGTCGCACCAGAAGTCCCAGTAAGCCTTCCAGCCGGTCGGAATGTCGGAGACCCTGTACCCCGCCTCTCCCAGCATGTCCTTCCAGTATTGGACATGCATCGTCTGCTGCTTCAGCGGAAACGCGTAGTGCGCCCTCCGTTTCGTCGTGTCGTTGTACAGGTACGTTGTCTCGATCGTATTCTTGAGGAACTTGTCCTTCATCGGCGTGATGAGGTCGGTGATGTCCTCGAGCTTGCCGTCGTACGCCCACTTGCCGGTGACCTGGAAGTCATAGACGTCGGCATAGGCAACATCGGGCGGCGTGCCGGCGTCGAGCGCGGCCACCGTCTTCCGGATCATGTCGCCCACCGGGTACTGCGTCAGCTCGACCTTGACGCCGGTCTTGTCCTCGTACCTCTTGATCGCCGCGGACAGCGCGTCGTCCTCGGCCTTGTAGAAGCCCTTGACCCACCAGACGTTGAGCTTTTCCTGCGCCAGCGCCTGCGGCGGCATGACGAATGCCAACGCCGCGACGAGCACGAGAGGCAGCTTGCAGAACGAACCGGACGTCACATCACGGCCCCCAGGTACCACGGCACGAACTCGCTCTGCCCGTAACCGTGCCGCTCGCTCTTGCTCTTTGCGCCCGACGCCGTGTCGAGCATCAGCTGAAACAGCTTTGCACCGATCTCGTCGACTCCGGCGTTGCCGTCGGCGATCTCGCCGCAGTTGAGGTCGATGTCCTCTTCCTGCTTCACCCACAGCGCGGTATTGGTCGAGAGCTTGAGCGACGGCGAAGGCGCGCAGCCGTACGCCGAGCCGCGGCCCGTCGTGAACACGATCATGTTCGCGCCGCCGGCGACCTGTCCGGTTGCGGACACCGGGTCGTAACCGGGCGTGTCCATGTAGACGAAGCCCTTCGCCGTGACCGGCTCGGCGTATTCGTAGACGTCGACGAGATTCGTCGTCCCGCCTTTCGCGACGGCGCCCAGCGACTTTTCCAGAATCGTCGTGAGCCCGCCCGCCTTGTTGCCGGGCGACGGGTTGTTGTTCATCTCGCCCTTCTCGCGCTGCGTGTAGTCCTCCCACCACCGGATGCGCGCGACGAGCTTCTCGCCGACCGCGCGCGACACGGCGCGGCGCGTCAGCAGGTGCTCCGCGCCGTAGATCTCGGGCGTCTCGGACAGGATCGCGGTGCCGCCGTGGCGCACCAGCAGGTCGACCGCGGCCCCGAGCGCGGGATTCGCGGTGATCCCCGAATAGCCGTCGGAGCCGCCGCACTGCAGGCCGACGACGAGGTGCGACGCGGGAACGGGCTTGCGGCTCACGGCGTCGGCGTGCGGCAGCATCTCGCGCACGATGGCCACGCCGTGCGCGACGGTCTTCGCCGTGCCGCCGGTGTCCTGGATGCTGAACGTGCGCAGCAGCGGTCCTTCCTGCAGGCTCTCGGCGCCCAGCAGCGAGCTGATCTGGTTCGCCTCGCAGCCCAGGCCGACGACCAGCACGCCGGCGAAATTCGCGTGCCGCGCGTAGCCGCCGAGCGTGCGCCGCAGCAGCTTCATGCCGTCGCCGTGCGTGTCCATCCCGCATCCCGAGCCGTGCGTCAGCGCAACGACGCCGTCGATGTTCGGGAATCCGGCCAGAGCGTCGGCGCGGAACGCGTCGGCGATTCCGCGCACGACGGTCGCCGAGCAGTTGACCGTGGACAGGATGCCGATGTAGTTGCGCGTCGCCACGCGCCCGTCGGCACGCACGATGCCCATGAACGTCGCCGGCGGGTCGATGTACCGCGTCGGCTTCGCGTCGACGCCGAACGCGTAGTCGCGGTCGAACGCGCCCATCGCGAGATTGTTGAGGTGCACGTGCTCGCCGGGCGCGATGTCGCGCGAGGCAAAGCCGATGATCTGGTCGTACCGCTTCACCGGCGCGCCGGCGCGGATCGCGCGCGTGGCGACCTTGTGCCCGGGCGGCACGAGGCCGATCACGGTCACGTTCTCGTCGGCGAGCCGGGTGCCGCCTACGAGCTGCGTGCGGGTGATCACGACGTCGTCGTTCGGGTGCAGGCGGATCGTCAGCGAGGCGCGTGTCAGCATGGTGTGTGTGGATCGGGTCGGAGATTGGAGAAGGGACGCGTGGCCTGCGCGCCCGGCGATTACCGGACCGTCGCCCGCGCGACGGCGCGCCTGTCGATCGCGGCGAAGTCCCACTCGATGCCGAGTCCGGGCGTCGTCGGCGCGACCGCGTGGCCGTCGGCGATCGCGAGGCGCGACGTCGTGATGTCGTCGAGCTGCGGAATGTACTCGACCCAGGCGGCGTTCGGCACGGCTGCCGTGAGCGACACGTGCAGCTCCATCAGGAAGTGCGGGCAGATCGCGGCGTTGAAGGCCTCGGCGAGATGCGCGACCTTGAGCCAGGGCGTGATGCCGCCGATGCGCGCGACGTCCGCCTGGACGATCGAGCACGCGTCGCGCTCCAGGTACTCGCGAAAGTGCGCCGGGTGGTAGAGGGACTCGCCGACGGCGATGGGAATCGCCGTGTGCGCCGCGAGCTCCGCGTGGCCGGCGAGGTCCTCGGCCGGCAGCGGCTCCTCGAGCCACGCGAGGCCGAAGGGCTCGAACGCCCGCGCCCGGCGGATCGCCTCCGCGACCGTGAAGCACTGGTTCGCGTCGACCATGATCTCGAAGGCGTCGCCGACCGCCTCGCGCACGGCCCGGAGCCGCGCGACGTCGTCGGACACGTGCGGCTTGCCGACCTTGAGCTTCGCGCCGCGAAAGCCCTGCGCCTTGGCCTCCAGCGTCTGCGCGACGAGCGCGGCGGTCGGCAGGTGCAGCCAGCCGCCCTCGGTCGTGTAGACGGGGACCTTCGCCTGCGCGCCGCCGGCGGCCTTCCAGAGCGGCAGGCCGTTGCGCCTGCAGCGCAGATCCCACAGCGCGGTGTCGATCGCCGAGAGCGCGAGGCTGGTGATCGCCCCGACCGCGGTTGCGTGCGTGTGGAAGAAGAGGTCCTTCCAGATCGATTCGATCCGGTCCGGATCGCGGCCGACGAGCTTCGGCGCCAGGTGGTCGCGCAACAGGGCGACGACGGACGAGCCGCCGGTGCCGATCGTGTACGCGTAGCCGACGCCCTCGCTGCCGTCGTCGCAGCGCAGGCGCACGATCGGCGTCTCCTGCGTGACGAACGCCTGGATGGCGTCGGTGCGCACGACCTTGGGCGCGAGGTCGACCTGCAGGATCTCGACGGACCGGATCGTCGTCGGGTGCCCCTCCCCGGGGGGCCGAGCACCATGGGACGGCCCTGCGGTACTCATCGTCACTTCCCGTAGAGCACGCCGGGCAGCCACAGGACGAGCTGCGGCACGTAGGTGATCAGCGCGAGCGTGGCGAGCAGCGGCCACAGCCACGGCAGCACCGCCCGGACCGTCGCCTCGAACGAGAGCTTCGCCACCTTCTGCAGGATGAAGAGCACCATGCCGACGGGCGGCGTCAGCAGGCCGATCATCAGATTCAGCACCATGACCAGGCCGAAATGGATCGGGTCGATGCCAAGCTTGGCGATGATCGGCATGAACACTGGCACCAGGATCGTGATCGCGGCGATCGTCTCCATGAAGCAGCCGACGAACAGCAGGAAGATGTTGGCGAGCAGCAGGAACACCCACGGGGAGCTCGAGATCGACAGCACCCACTGCGCGATCGCGTCGGTGATCTGCGTGGTCGTCAGCACCCAGGCGAAGATCGACGCGCTGGCGACGATGAACAGCACGGTCGCCGTCGTCTCGATCGTGTCCATCGAGACCTTGACGAGCATCCGGACCGAGAGCGTCCGATACCAGGCGAGCCCGAGAAAGAGTGCCCACGCGACGGCCGCGACCGCCGCCTCGGTCGGCGTGAACAGCCCGCTCGCCATCCCGCCGATCAGGATCACGGGCGTCAGCAGCGCCATGAAGGCGTCGAACTTGAACAGCTTGTCGGCGACCATCACCGCAATGAGCGGAATCCCGAAGCGGACGAAGCCGCCGAGCGTGTCGTTCGACCACAGGAAGTAAAGTGCGATCGACGTGACGACGATGGCGCCGGTCTCGACGAACGCGCGACCCATCCGCGGCCACGAGAACGCGATGTCGGCGCCGTAATTGCGGACGTGCGCGTAGTAGCCGACCATGATCATCATGAAGATCGCCATCACGGCGCCGGGTATGAACCCGCCGGCGAAGAGCTTCCCGATCGACGTGTTGGCCTGCACGCCGTAGATGACCATTGGCAGCGACGGCGGGATGATCGGCCCGAGCGTCGCCGACGCCGCCGTGATGCCCACGGCGAACTCGGTCGGATAGCCGTGATCCTGCATCGCCTTGATCTCGATCGTGCCGAGGCCGCCGGCGTCGGCGATCGCCGTGCCCGACATCCCCGCGAAGATCACGCTGCCGACGACGTTGACGTGGCCGAGCCCGCCCTTCAGCCAGCCGACCAGCGCCAGCGCGTAGTTGTAGATCCGGTTGGTGATGCCGGCCGAGTTCATCAGGTTGCCGGCGAGGATGAAGAACGGCACGGCGAGCAGCGGGAAGCTGTCGACGCCGCCGACCATCCGGTGGACGACGGTGAGCGGCGGGATCGTCCCCGAGATCCAGATGTAGAGCAGCGACGCGATGCACATCGCGATGGCGATCGGCACGCCGCTCGCCATGATCGCGACGAACCCGCCGAGGAGGATGCTGTTCACGCGTCGCCTCCCGTCACGCCTCGGCGTCGCCGGGCCGCTCGAGCACGCTCCAGCCCTGCCGCCAGTGGCGGATCGCGACCTGGACCGAGCGGAACGTCATCATCACGAAGCCGAACGCCACGAAGCCGTAGATGTAGCTCATCGGGAAGTCGATGACGGTCATCTTGAGGTTCTGCATCTTCGGGACCAGCAGGAACGTGAGCCAGCTGGCGTAGCCGAGGAAGGCGATGCGCACGACGTCGACGCACGTCGAGATCGACCGTCCCACGGCTCCCGGCAGCCAGCGGTACAGGAACTCGACGTGGATGTGCGTGTTCCTGCGCACGCCCATCGACGCGCCGACGAAGCAGACGATGATGAGCAGGTACCGGGCGATCTCCTCGGTCCAGCCGGCGGAGTCGCCCAGCACGTAGCGGGTGAAGAACTGGTAGAAGACGTCGAGCGCCAGCAGCCAGAACACCCCGAGCGTGAGCCAGTCCTCCCACCCGTAGCCGGAGAGGTCGACGGGCTCGTCCGTCGCGTGGAAATGCCCCTCGGCGTCGAGGACGTGATCGTCGGTGGCGGTGGTCATGCTCCCCCTCAGTCACGATGGTTCGGGTCGCTCGCGCGGCGACGCGCCCTTCGGTGCGGCCTCCTTGTGGCAGCCAGGCACCCGTGGGCTGCGCGTGTCGGCCGCCATCCACGTTCGCAGACGCGCTCTTCGAGCCTGGGCATCGCCCTGCTCGCGTGGATGTCCACGGCTTCGCCCGCCGCGCTCGCGACTACTTGATCGCCTGGATCTTGTCCCAGTCGGCTTTCGTGTAGCCCATCGACTCGAGGCTCACCGTCTTCATGATCGTGTCCTGGAACCCTTTCTTGTCGACGGCGTGCACGTTGAGGCCCTTCTTCTTGAACTCGTCGACCAGCTCGCCCTCGCGCTTCTTGATCTCGTTGGTCGCGTTGGCCGCGGCTTCCTGCATGACGTCGGTGAAGAGCTTCTTGTCGGCGTCGGAGAGCTTCGACCAGACGTGCGGCGCGACCTGCGTCGCGAGCGAGTCGACGATGTGCGCGGTGAGGATGATGTTCTTCTGCACCTCGTAGAACTTCTTCGCCTCGATCGTCGTCAGCGGGTTCTCCTGCGCGTCGACGGTGCCATTCTGCAGCGCGAGGTAGACCTCGGCGAACGCGATCGGCGTCGGGTTGGCACCGCAGGACTTCGGCAGCGCCAGATAGGCGGGCACGTCGGGCACGCGCATCTTGAGGCCCTTCATGCCGGCGCAGTCGTTGAAGTCCTTGTTGGACGTCGATTGGCGGGCGCCGTAATAGGTCATCGCCGTGATCTGCGTGCCGCCGGACTTTTCGCGGTAGCCGTCGGCGAGCTCGCGGAAGGCCGGGCTCTTCGCCCACGCGATGAGGTGGTCGCCGTCGCGGAACGTGTACGGGTAGTAGCCGACGCCGATCCGCGGGTACGTGCGCGCGGCGAACGACAGGCCGGAGATGATGATGTCGACGGTGCCGAGCGTGAGGCCCTGGTTGATGTCCGTCTCCTTGCCGAGCTGCGAGGCGGGGTAGACGGTGATCTCGTACCTGCCGTTGCTGCGCTTCTTGATCTCGTCGCCGGCCCACACCGACCACTTGTGGAACGGCTCGCTCGTCTCGTAGACGTGCGCCCACTTGAGCTTGGTCTGTGCGACCGCGGGGCCTGCGGCAACGGCGGCGGTCACCGCGAGCGCGGCAACGGAGAGCGTCAGCTTGTCGAAGATTCTCATGGTTCCTCCTGGTCTTGACGGACGGGTGAAAAGGATCAGGCGAAGACGACCTGCACCTTGGTGTTGCGGGACTTGTCGGCGGCGGCGCGGAACGCGGCGAGCGCGTCCTGCAGCGGATACTGTCCGGACAGCAGGGGCCGGACGTCGACCCGGCGCGCCGCCAGGTAGCGGACGGCCCAGTCGAACTCGATGCCCCAGCGGAACACGCCGCGCAGGTCGAGCTCCTTCGCCATGATCTCGTTGACGACGAACGGCAGCGGCTCGTGCGGCAGCGTGCCGGCCTGCACGACGACGCCCCCGCGCTTGACGGCGGCCACGCAGCTCTTCAGCGCGGCGAAGCTGCCCGAGACCTCGTAGCAGACGTCGAACTGCGGCTTCGAGAACGCATCGGCGTCGCGGTCGGCCCGCACCGCGACGTCGGCACCGACTTCCCGCGCCTTCGCGAGCGGCCGGTCCAGCAGGTCCGACACCGTGACGCTCGCGGCACCGGCGAGGCGCGCGGCCATGACGGTCAGGCAGCCGATCGTTCCGGCACCGGCGACGAGCACCGACTTGCCGACGAGCGGCGGGCCCCGGTTGACCGTGTGCAGCGCCACCGCCAGCGGCTCCGCGAAGGCGAGCTCGCCCAGCGAAATGTCGCCGTCGACGGGGTAGCACTGGCGCTCGCCCATCACGAAATACTCGCGGAACATGCCCTGCACGTGCGGGAAGAGGCTCGCGCTGCCGAGGAAGCGCATGTTCGAGCACAGCTGCTCGCGGCCTTCGCGGCACGCGTCGCAGCGCCCGCAGGCCTGCGACGGGCTGACCGCGACCTTGTCGCCGACCTTGACGCGGGTCACGCCGGCGCCGATTGCGGCAACGACGCCGGACGCCTCGTGGCCGGGAATCAGCGGCTCGCGGATCACGAAGCTGCCGTTGCGGCCTTCGTAGAAGTAATGGAGGTCGGAGCCGCAGATGCCGCCGGCGCCCAGCCGCAGGAGCACCTCGCCGGGCCCGACGTCGGGCGTGGCCGCGGACTCTATCCGCAAGTCTTCCTTCGCGTGGATCGTGCAGGCAAGCATCGCGTCGTCCTCCTGTTTCAGTGCCCGCACGGCCGTCCGAAGGGCGCTGTGCGCCCCCTCGGGGGGCAGCGAACAAAGTGAGCGTGGGGGCTGTTCATCTCCCCGCGCGGCCGCCCGAAGGGCACTTTGCGCCCCCTCGGGGGGCAGCGAACAAAGTGAGCGTGGGGGCTGTTCATCTATCGCGGGATCAGCGGAGGCTGTCCCAGCCCGTTGAAAACCGCTTGTACGCCTGGTTCAGGTGCCGCTGCATCGCGGCGCGCGCCCCGGTCGGATTGTGCGCGGCGACCGCCTTCACCACTGCGCGGTGCTCGGCCATCGCCGCCTTCCACAGGTCCGGCGAGTCGTAGTGGTGCTCGAGCTGCTGATAGAGCGGGCCGGTGCGCTCGTCCCACAGCATCTTGACGACCGCGACCAGCGCGCCATTGCCGGTGGCCTCGGCGATCCGGATGTGGAACAGCTGGTCGCCCGCGAGCGGCTGCCGGCCGGCGTCGAACTCGTCCTGCATCGCGACGAGGGCTTCCTCGATCGCGGCGATCTGCGCCTTCTTCGCCGACTTCGCGGCAAGCGCCGCGCATTCGCCCTCGATCGCGTGGCGCGCGCGCAGCAGCTCGAACGGTCCGGCCTCGGCGTGCACGGCCGGCAGCTCCTCGCCGTTGCCGCTGGCCGCGGCCCGCTGCACGTAGATCCCCGACCCGATCCGCACTTCGACCAGCCCCTCGACTTCGAGCGCGATCAGCGCCTCGCGCACCGACGGCCGCGATACCCCGAGCTGCCGCGCGAGGTCGCGCTCCGGCGGCAATCGCACGCCCGGCGAATACTCGCCCGAGCGGATCAGGCTGCGGATCTGCTCGGCGATCTGCCGATAGAGTCGGCGGGGTTCGATCGTCTGGAACGGCATGGGGAACAAAGGGGGGTGCGAGCGGGGCCAGCTGCGTCGCGCGAGGCGGCACCGGCGCAAACGGGTCCGATCCCAATCGGACGAAGGCTAATCCGCCTCCGGCAACTGGTCAAGTGGTATTACCAATTCCCGCGCCGGCGTGCCGGCCCGCCGGGCGCCGGCTCCGCCGGCGGAGCGCGTCGGCGTACAATGCCCGCGGTCGTCCCGCCACGCGCACCGACCGCCTCCGCCATGTCCGCCACGACGATCTCCGCGATCCGCGCCACCCCGGTCACCGTGCCGCTCGAGGCGCCGATCCTGCACAGCAACGGCGCGCACTGGGGCCGCTTCGTGCGCACGATCGTCGAGGTCGAGACCGCGGACGGGTACGTCGGCCTGGGCGAGATGGGCGGCGGCGGCGAGGACGCGGCGCGCGCGTTCGCCGGCCTCGCCGGGTACCTGCGCGGCCACGACGTGTTCCGGCTCGAGGCGATGCGCTTCGCGATCTGCAACCCCACCGCGAGCCTGTACAACAACCGCACGCAGCTGCACGCCGCGATCGAGTTCGCGTGCCTCGACGTCATCGGCCAGAAGCTCGGCGTGCCCGTGCACGCGCTGCTCGGCGGCAAGCTCCGCGACGCCGTCGACTTCGCGAGCTACCTGTTCTTCCGCTACAACGACCCGAAGACGAAGCGCGGCGAGGTGCGCACCGCGGAGCAGCTCGTCGCGCACGCGCGCGCGCTGCGCAAGAAGCACGGCTTCCGCGTGCACAAGCTGAAGGGTGGCGTCTACCCGCCGGCGCACGAGCTCGCGTGCTACCGCGCGCTGGCCGACGCGTTTCCGGACGACCGCTTCCGCTACGACCCGAACAGCGCGCTGTCGCTGGCCGACGCGATCGACTTCGGCCGCGGCATCGAGGACCTCACCAACGACTACTTCGAGGACCCGGTCTGGGGCATGCCCCAGCTCGCGCGGCTCCGCGAATTCGTGTCGATCCCCACGGCGACCAACACGGTCGTCGTGAACTTCGAGCAACTCGCGGCGAACGTCGAGACGCGCGCCGTCGACGTGATCCTGCTCGACACGACGTTCTGGGGCGGCATCCGGCCGTGCATCAAGGCGGCGGGCGTCTGCGAGACGATGGGCCTCGGCGTCGCCGTCCACAGCTCGGGCGAGCTCGGAATCCAGCTCGCGACGATGCTGCACCTGGGCGCGGTGCTGCCGAACCTGGGGTACGCCGCCGACGCGCACTACCACCACGTGGTCGACGACGTCATCGCCGGCGGCAAGATGGCCTATGCGAACGGCGCGATCCGCGTTCCCGACGGCAACGGGCTCGGGGTCGCGCTCGACCGCGAGAAGCTCGCCCGCTATCACGAGCTGTACCGCGAGCTGGGCGGCTACCCCTACGACCGCGACCCGGGGCGCCCCGGCTGGTATCCGACGGTGCCCAATCACGACTGGGCCGATCCGTCGAAATCGCTGACCCCGCGCCTCAAGCGCTGAGATGGACCGCCCCCACGCTCACCAACGCCACCGAAAGGATCACGCAGCATGGGCACACGACTCGCCGGCAAGACGGCGCTCATCACCGCCGCGGGCCAGGGCATCGGCCACGCCACCGCGCTGGCCATGGCGCGGGAAGGCGCGCAGGTCGTCGCGACCGACGTCAACCCGAAGCTCCTCGAGAAGTACTCGGGCGCGACCGGCGTGTCGACGCGCGTCCTGGACGTGCTCGACGACGCCGCGATCGCGAAGCTCGCCGACGAGGTGCCGCCGCTCGACATCCTGTTCAACTGCGCCGGGTACGTCCATCACGGCACGATCCTCGACTGCGCGCCGAAGGACTGGGACTTCAGCTTCAACCTCAACGTGCGCGCGATGTACATGATGATCCGGTGCACGCTGCCGCGGATGCTCGCCAAGTACGCCGAGACCGGCCGCGGTTCCTCGATCGTCAACATGAGCTCGATCGCGTCCAGCTTGAAGGGGCTGCCCAACCGCTTCGTCTACGGCGCCTCGAAGGCGGCCGTGATCGGGCTCACGAAGGCCATTGCCGCGGATTTCGTGACCCGGGGCATCCGCTGCAACGCGATCGGTCCGGGCACCGTGGACACGCCGTCGCTCGCCGAGCGGATCAACGCGTTCCCGGACCCGGTCGAGGCGCGCAAGATGTTCGTCGCCCGGCAGCCGATGGGGCGGCTCGCGAAGGCGGAGGAGATCGCGCCGCTGGTCGTGTTCCTCGCGTCCGACGAGAGTGCGTTCATTACCGGCAACATGTACTCCTGCGACGGCGGCATGACGATCTAGACCTGCAAGCGTCCGTCCCTGCGACCCAACTTTCTGGACCACTGGAGACCCACATGAAACTCGTCCGCTTTGGCCCTGCCGGGAAAGAGAAGCCCGGCCTCATCGATGCCGACGGCAAGCTGCGCGACCTGTCGAAGAAGGTGAAGGACATCGACGGCGCCGCGCTCGCGCCCGCGACGCTCAGGGAGCTCGCGAAGCTCGACCCGCGGAAGCTCCCCCTGGTCAAGGGCCGGCCGCGCCTCGGCTCCTGCGTGGCGATACCCTCGAAGTTCGTCGCGATCGGCCTGAACTTCAGCGACCACGCGAAGGAGACCGGCTCGCCGATCCCCGAGTACCCGGTCGTGTTCTTCAAGTCGCCGACGTGCGTCGTCGGCCCCAACGACAACGTGATGATCCCCCGCGACTCGACGCAGCTCGACTGGGAGGTCGAGCTCGGCGTCGTGATCGGGCGCACGGCGAGATACGTCGAGGAAAAGGACGCGCTCAGGCACGTCGCCGGCTACTGCGTCGTCAACGACGTGTCCGAGCGCGACTTCCAGCTGAAGAAGGGCGCGAGCCAGTGGAGCAAGGGCAAGGGCTGCGACACGTTCGGGCCGCTCGGCCCGTGGCTCGTCACGAAGGACGAGATCAAGGACCCGCAGAACCTGGCGATGTGGCTCGACGTCAACGGCGAGCGGAGACAGCGGGGCAGCACGAAGACGATGATCTTCGGAGTCGCGGCGCTCGTGGCGGACGTCTCGCGCTACATGACGCTGCTGCCCGGCGACGTGATCACGACGGGCACCCCGCCCGGCGTCGGCATGGGGATGAAGCCGCAGCAGTGGCTCAAGGCCGGCGACGTGATCACGCTCGGCATCGACGGCCTCGGCGAGCAGAGGCAGAAGGTCGTCCCGTTCAAGGGCGGGCGCTCCTGACCGCGCGCGATGGCGACATGAGCGCCGCAGGGCCAAGGCGCGGGTGCTCCGCTCCGGGGGGCAGCGCAGCGGCCGATATGGGCAATGAGGCCGCAAGCGTAGGGGCCCACCCATGAGTTTCGACACCGCGAACCGACCCGACACGCTGTTTCCGGAGATCGACCCGTACGCGACGGGCCGGCTCGCCGTCGACGCGCGGCACACGCTGTACTGGGAAACCTGCGGGAACCCGCGCGGGGTGCCGCTCGTGTTCCTGCACGGCGGCCCCGGCGGCGGCTGCCTGCCGCACCACCGCCGCTACTTCGACCCGGCTTTCTGGCGCGTCGCGCTGTTCGACCAGCGCGGCGCCGGTCGGTCGAAGCCCACGGCGGGACTCACCGACAACACGACGCAGCACCTCGTCGCGGACCTCGAGCAGCTCCGCAAGCGACTCGGGATCGCGCGGTGGCTCCTGTTCGGCGGCTCGTGGGGCTCGACGCTGGCGCTCGCCTATGCGCAGGCGCATCCGGAGTGCTGCCTCGGCCTCGTGCTGCGCGGCATCTTCCTCGCGCGGCGCAGCGAGCTCGACTGGTTCATGCACGGGATGCGCAACGTGTTCCCCGAGGCATGGCGCGCGTTCGCCGATTTCCTGCCCGCCGCCGAGCGCGAAGACCTGCTCGGCAGCTACTACCGGCGCCTCACCGACCCCGATCCTGCGGTGCACATGCCGGCGGCCCGCGCGTGGGACCGCTACGAGGGCGCATGCTCGACGCTGCTGCCGTCGGCCGACCCCGCGCCGCAGTTCGACAGCGACGCGTCGGCCCTCGCGATCGCCCGCATCGAAGCGCACTACTTCGTGCACCGCGCGTTTCTCGGCGAGGGCGAACTGCTCGCCAATGTCGATCGGATCCGCCACCTGCCCTGCACGATCGTCCAGGGGCGCTACGACATCGTCTGCCCCCCGGTGACCGCCGACGAGCTCGCGCGCGCCTGGCCCGAGGCCGAATACGTCGTCGTTCCCGACGCCGGCCACTCGGTGCGCGAGCCCGGCATCGCGCGCGAGCTGGTCGCGGCCGTGAAGCGCATGCAGGGGAAGGTCCGGCCCTGAGCGCCCGCCTCAGGGCGTCCGGCCATCGCGCTCGTCGCGGACGCGATACGCGATGAGCGCAAACTCGAGCTCGACTTCGTCGCCGATCAGCGGATAGGCGAAGCCCATGCCGAACGCCCGGCGCGAGATGCGCCCCGTCACCAGCGCGGAGCAAGCCTCGCGCCCGTCGGCGGGACCGATCCCGCATTCGAAACGGGTCACCTCGAGCCGCACCGGCAGCGTCACGCCGCGCAACGTCGCCTCGCCGTCGACGCCGACCAGCCGTGCGTCGGCGAAGACGAACTGACTCGCCCGGAAGCGCAGTGCCGGAAAGCGCCCGGCGTCGAACATGGTCTCGCCGCGCAGGAATTCGTCGCGCAGCTTCCAGCCCGTGTTGACCGAATCGGCGTCGATGACGAGGTCGATCGCGCCGGCCTGCCGTTGCGCATCGAAGACGATCGTCCCCCACATCCGGTCGAAGCGCCCGCGCTGGACCGCGAAGCCGAACTGCGACACCGCGAAGCCCGCGCTGGTGCGGGCGGGATCGACGCGAAACGCGGCGGGATCCGCACTCGCGAAGCCGGCCGCCGCCAGAACGACCGCGGCGACAGTCCAACGTGACCCCATGCTGTTCGCTCGCGATTCGGTGGAAGCGGTCCGGCGTCCGGGGCGGGCGCGGCATCCGGCAGTACCGGGCAAACAGGCGCCGGGACGGCGCCATTCCACCGTCACTTGACCGTCGGCATCACCATTCGGATGCGGACCAGGACCTCGTTGGCGACGACGTCGGTGTCCGCCCACAGACCCTCGCCCACCTTGAACTCGAGCCGCTTCACCGTGAACTGGCCCTCGGCGACGCTGTTGCCCGCGGCATCCCTGCCGAGCGCGACGGGCACGACGATGCCCTTCGACGTGCCCTTGATCGTCAGCGTCCCGGCGATCTCGTAGCGGTCGCCGCCCAGGTCCTTCATGCCGGTCGACGCGAACTTCGCGACGGGATACTTCGCGGTGTCGAACCACAGGGGCCGCCGGACCTCCGACTCGGAGTCCTCGCTCGCGAGATCGACGCTCGCCAGCTCGATCTCGAATTCGGCCTTCGACTTCGCAAGCTCCTTCGGGCGGAAGTCCATGTTGGCCTTCCACTTGCGGAAGCGACCCTCGACATTGACGCCCATCTGCTTCGAGACGAACCGGATCTCGCTCTTGTCGACGAGCACGTTCTGCGCGGCAATGCCGCCCGACGCCGCCATGAGCATCGCCGCGAGCGGCACGATGAGCGAACGAAGCGCCTTCACGGCCGCGGCCTCCCGAAGCGGCGCACCGGGAGCGGGAGCATCCGCCGGAGCACGCCGTCGCGGTCGACGAAGTGGTGCTTGAGCGCGGCGCCCGCGTGGATGACGACCAGCGCGAGCAGCGTGAAATTCAACGTGAGGTGGACGCCCTTGAGCACGGCCGCCAGAGACTTGTCCTTCGCCACGAGGTCGGGCAGCGGGACGAGCCCGAGGTAGACGACCTGGATGCCCGTGGCGGAGCTGTAGAGCCAGCCCGACAGCGGGATCGCCAGCATCAGCGCGTAGAGCAGGACGTGCGTGAGCGTCGCAGCGCGCCGCTGCCATTCCGGCATCGCCAGGGGCGGCGGCGCGGGATGCCACCAGCGCCAGGCGACCCGGGCGAACGCGACCAGGAACACCGTGATTCCGATCCACTTGTGGTAGCCGTAGGCCCGCAGCGTCGACGGCGCGATCGGCTGGTCCACCATCCACACGCCCAGCGCGAATCCGCAAAGGATCAGCAGGCCGGAAAGCCAGTGCAGCGCGATTGCCGTTCGCGTGTACGCGACGTCGACGGGCGCCCTCATGCCGCCTCCTCCGCCGCGGGTTGCGCTTTGCCTGTGCCGGCCTTCATCCTTGTGATCGACATCGTCCGCGGCTCCGCAATTTCCACTTCCTGCACTCCGACCCGATTCTGGTGCCGGCGCGAACGACGCGTCAAGGGCGCGCGATCGCGCGCGTCCGCCAGCCGCGCAACGGCCTGCCGGTATAATCGCGCCGATTGCGCCATGCGAAACTTCCGGTCCCCTTCGCCCCAAGGCCACGTCGCCGCGACACCCGACGCAGCGCGCGTCCGGAGTAGCCCGGCAACGTGCGGATGATCCGCATCTTCGGCACGCACGCGCACGCGCGAGAGTTGGTCGGTGTTGTCTGCCTGGTGGCTGCTTCTCTGCTGACGGCGACGGCGTCCGCGCAGCCGGCCACCGGCGGGGCGGCGCAGACCGCGACAGCCGCGCCGGCGTCCGCGCCGGCCAAGCGGCCGAAGATCGGTCTCGTCCTCTCCGGCGGCGGTGCCCGCGGCCTGACGCACGTCGGCGTGCTCAAGGTGCTGGACGAGCTTCGCGTTCCCGTCGATTTCATCACCGCGACCAGCATGGGCTCGATCGTCGGCGGGCTCTACGCGTCCGGCATGCCGATACTCACGATGGAGGAGCTCGTCACCTCGCTCGACTGGCCTTCACTGTTCTCGGACCAGCCGCCGCGGCGCGACCTCTCGATGCGGCGCAAGCGCGAGGAAGTGATCTACACGATCCCGCTGGAGCTCGGCTTCCGCGACTTCTCGTTCCGCCTGTCCACGGGCGCACTGTCCGGGCAGAACCTCGAGCTGCTGCTGCACGGGCTCACGTGGCGCGACGACGACATCGGCAGCTTCGACAACCTGCCCATTCCGTTTCGCGCCGTGGCGACGAGCATGGTCGACGGCCGGACCGTCGTGTTCGACCGCGGGCCCCTCTACGTGGCGATGCGCGGCAGCATGTCGGTGCCGGGCGTGTTCGCGCCGCTCGAAGCCGACGGCAAGATCCTGGGCGACGGCGGACTGGTCAACAACCTGCCGGTCGACCTCGTCAAGGCGATGGGCGCCGACATCGTCATCGCCGTCAACATCGGCACGCCGCTCATGACGCGCGAGCAGCTGTCGTCGTTCATCGGGATCGCCGAGCAGTCGATCAACATCCTCACCGAGCAGAACGTCCGCGCGCAGCTCGCCCTGCTCGCGCCGCGCGACGTGCTGATCGCTCCCGACCTCGGGGACCTTTCCGCGCTGGATTTCACGAAGGGCACCCGCTTCATCGAGCTCGGCGAGCAGTCTGCGCGCGCCGCGGCGGACCGCCTTCGCCACTACGCGTTGTCCCCGGAAGACTGGGCCGCCTACCACGCAACGCTGCGCCGGGCGCCGGCACCCGCCAGTCCCGAGCTGACATTCGCCGGGATCCGCGGCACTGAGCTGACGAACCCCGAAGTGCTGCAGGCGCAGGTGGACCTCGTTCCCGGGGCCAAGGTCGATCTGCCGCGGGCGCAGGACGACATCGCGGTACTCTACGGACGGGGCGATTTCGACCGGATCGACTATCGGCTGATCGACGAGAAAGGGCAGCGCCGCATCGAGTTCGATGTCTCCGAGAAGCCGTGGGGTCCCAACTTCCTGCAATTCGGCATCAGCCTGGCGTCCGACGTGCAGGGCGACAGCAGCTTCGGCGTGCGGGTCCGCCACAAGCGCACGTGGCTGAACGACCTGGGTGCGCAGTGGACGAACGACCTAAGTCTGGGGACGGCGACGAGCTTCGACACCGAGTTCTATCAGCCGCTGACGCTGTCCCAGACCCTGTTCGCTTCCGCCTACGGCAGCATCGGTACGGCACCGCTGGATTTCTTCAGCAACGGCGACAAGGTCGCCGAATACTCGGTGCTCACCGAGCGCATCGGCGCAGCCCTGGGCTACACGGCGGGCACCTGGGGCGAGCTGCGTCTCGGCCCGGAATTCGTGCATCAGCGCGCGTATCCGACGGTGGCGCTCCCCGGGTTTCCCGTGTCGGTGACGGACCGGTGGGGTCTCGCCGTGTCCGCGCGCGTCGACACGCAGGACAACACGTTCTTTCCGCATCGCGGCCTGCGCCTGTTCGCAACCGCCTTCACCGGGACGCAGCGGCAGGACGGCATCGATCGGAGCGTGACGCGCGGCGAGTTCGACATTCACCAGTCGATACCGTTCACCGATCGCGACACGCTCAACCTCGGTGTGCGCGCCGCGGGCACCAATCTGAAGGGCGCGGTCACCGATTTCCGCCTCGGCGGATTCCTCGAGATTTCCGGGTTGCGCATCACGGAGCTGCAGGGGCCGTACCTGGCACGCGGCCGCGCGGTCTACCTGCACCGGATGGGCACACTCCCCGTGATCGGCAACACATACTACGCCGGCGGCTCGCTCGAGATCGGCAATGTCTGGCAAAGCCGCGACGCGATCTCGGCGGCCGACACCTACAAGGCAGGCAGCCTGTTCCTTGCCGCCGACACCATTTTCGGGCCGCTCTATTTCGCGTGGGGCCACGCGACAGGAGGCCATTCGTCGTGGTACCTGTTCCTGGGCCGGCCATGAGACACCCGTTGTCGCTCGCGAGCACCAGGGTCGTGCAGCGCGCGTCCGTCGTGGGTCCGGCTTCAGCCGGATGCAGCCGCGAGCGCGCTCCGCTCAACAGCCGCCTGAAGGCGGCCCCACGTGCGAACGGATAACGTGACCGCCAACGCCGAATGGCTCGAGCGCAGCCGGCGCGCCGTATGGCACCCGTGCACGCAGATGAAGGCGCACGAGACGCTGCCGCTCGTGCCGATCGCGCGCGGCGAAGGCGCGTGGCTCTACGACTTCGACGGGCGCCGCTACCTGGACGCGGTGAGCTCGTGGTGGGTGAACCTGTTCGGCCACGCAAACCCCCGGATCAACGCGGCAGTCGCGGCGCAACTCTCCGAGCTCGAGCACGTGATCCTGGCCGGGTTCACGCATCGGCCGGTCGTCGAGCTGTCGGAGCGTCTGGCCGCGCTCGCGCCGCCCGGCCTGGGCCACGCGTTCTACGGCTCCGACGGCGCCTCGGCCACCGAGATCGCGCTCAAGATGGCGTTCCACTTCTGGAAGAACCGGGGGCGCCCGGAGAAGACGCGGTTCGTCTCGCTTGCCGGCAGCTACCACGGCGAAACGCTCGGCGCGCTCGCGGTCACCGACGTGCCCATCTTCCGCGACACCTACGCGCCGCTGCTCAACCGCAACGCGACCGTCCCGTCGCCCGATGCGCGCTCCGCGGCGCCGGGAGAATCGGCGCGGGATGTCGCCGCGCGCGCCGCACAGGCGCTCGACGCGCATCTCGCGCAGCATCACGCGACGACCGCGGCGCTGATCGTCGAGCCGCTGGTGCAGGGCGCGACGGGGATGGCGATGCACGACCCGCACTACCTGGTGCGCGCCCGCGAGATCTGCACGCGTCACGGCGTGCTGCTGATCGCCGACGAGATCATGACGGGCTTCGGCCGGACGGGCACGCTGTTCGCCTGCGAGCAGGCCGGCATCGCGCCCGATTTCCTGTGCCTCTCGAAAGGGATCACGGGGGGCTATCTGCCGCTGTCCTGTGTGCTGACGACGGAGGCCGTCTATGCCGCGTTCTACGCCGACGACACGACGCGCGCCTTCCTGCACTCGCACTCCTACACCGGCAACGCGCTGGCGTGCCGCGCCGCGCTGGCAGTGCTGGACATCTTCCGCGACGACGACGTGCTCGCGGCGAACCGCGCGCGCGCCGCGCGGTGGACGGCGCTTGCCGCGCCGCTCGCGGCGCACCCGAAGGTCCGGGCGTTCCGGCACTTCGGAATGATCTGGGCGTTCGAGGTCGACACCGATCGCGCCGACTTCGCCCGCTGGTGCTTCGCCGAGGGGCTCGCGCGCGAGCTCCTGCTGCGGCCGATCGGGCGCACCGTCTATTTCATGCCGCCGTATGTCGTCGCCGACGACGAGTTCGCGCTGCTCGCGGGGCGCACGGCGGGAATACTGGACCTGGCATGAGACATCCCGGGTCAATCGCGGCGAACATTGCAGTGCGATGCACATCCATCGTGGGGCCAGCTTCAGCCGGACGTGGCGAGGTGCGCCGGCACAAGCCGCCTGAAGGCGGCCCCACGTACGCCGCGCCAAGGAGCCGTGTCGCTGCACTGGCGATGCTGACACTCGTCCTCGCAGCGGCGACCGGCGAAGCGGCGCTGCCGCGTCCCGTCGGCCGGGCGTTCCTCGAGGCGGGCGTGCCGCTCAACGCGGTCGCCATCGTCGTGCAGGAGGTCGGCAAGCGCCGCCCGCTCTTCGCGCAGCAGCCCGACCGCCCGTACAACCCGGCGTCGGTGATGAAGCTCGTCACGACGTTCGCCGCGCTCGACCTGCTCGGTCCCGACTATCGCTGGAAGACCAACGCCTACCTCGACGGCCCGCTCGACGCGGGCGTCCTGCGCGGCAACCTCGTCCTCAAGGGCAGCGGCGACCCGAAGATCACCGTCGAGCAGTGGCAGGCGTTCATGGGGGCGCTCCGTGCGAAGGGGCTCGCCGCCGTCGAGGGCGACCTGGTGCTCGACCGTTCGCTGTTCGCGCCGATCGCGCACGACCCCGCGGCCTTCGACGGCGAGCCGCAGAAGCCCTACAACGTGGGCCCGGACGCGTTGCTCGTCAATTTCAAGGCGGTCAGGTTCGCCTTCGCGCCGAACGCGACCGCCGACGCGGTCGACCTCAAGGTCGAGCCGGCGCTCGCCGGCGTCGAGATCGGCCCGCCGCCGCGGGCGTCCGCCGGCGACTGCGGCGACTGGCGCGCAACCCTCGGCGCGAAGTTCGCCGACCGCGGCACGCGCGCCGAGGCCACGTTCGGGGGCCGCTATCCGGCGTCCTGCGGCGAGCGCGAGTGGTGGGTGTCGCTGCTCGACCTCCCGGTGTACGTGCACGGGATGTTCGGCACGTACTTCCGCGCCGCGGGAGGCCGCTTTGCCGGCGGGTGGAAGGACGGCGCCGCGCCCGCCGGCGCGCCGCCGTTCGCGACGCTGGAGTCCCCGCCGCTGTGGGACATCGTCCGCGACGTCAACAAGCTGTCGAACAACGTGATGGCGCGGCAGGTGTTCCTGACGCTCGCCACCGTGAATGCGCCGCCGCCCGCGACCGCCGCGCGCGCCGCGGACACCGTGAAGCGGTGGATCGCCCGGCGCAATCTCGGCATGCCGGAGCTCGTGCTCGAGAACGGCTCCGGCCTCTCGCGACGGGAGCGCATCAGCGCCGGGAGCCTCGCGCGCCTGCTGCTCGCCGCCGACGCGAGCCCGGTCCGCGAGGAATTCTCGAGCTCGCTCGCGGTCGCGGCGATGGATGGGACCGTGCAGCGCCGGTTCCAGAACGGCAGCGTCGCCGGCCAGGCGCTGCTCAAGACCGGAACCCTCGAGGGGGTACGGGCGCTCGCCGGCTACGTCATCGAGGGTCAGGGCCGCCGCTTCGTCGTGGTTGCGCTCGTCAACCACGCGAACGCGGCGAAGGCGCAGGGCGCGCTCGACTTCCTCGTCCAGTGGGTCTATCGCGAAGGCGCCACCTGGACGCCGACGCGCTGATCCGCCCGCCGGCTTGCGCTTACATCCCGGGGACGGGCCGGCTGTCCTTGAACAGCAGGTAGCCGCGCGCCACGCGGTAGAGGATCCAGAGGGACACGACCAGCCAGAGCGGAATCGCGATGACGATCCCGACGATCGTCAGCACGAGGATCCAGCCGACGACGCTCCAGAGCAGCGAGAACCAGAACGTGCGGATCATCCAGCGCAGGTGCGTCGCGACCCAGCTGCCCTGTGCTTCGTCGCGCTTCACGTAACAGATGACGAGCGCGGCGATGCCGAGCAGGCCGAAGAGTGGCGCGATGAAATGCACACCCGAGGAAATCAGGCCGACGACGCCGGCGGCGCCCATCAGCGCGTACGCGAGCAGCGCGGCGGAGAGGGGCGGCGACGCGGAAGCGCCGGCGGGCTCGGTTGCAGGGTAATCGGCCATGGTGACGCCTCCGTTCGGGGTTGCCGTC
>Ga0209253_10000722_pt1 | contig 28653 bp, 22 predicted proteins | sample FrelakmetBRP12BR_FD_187145 | JGI IMG/M metagenome (GOLD analysis project Ga0209253, IMG submission 187145) | Freshwater lake sediment microbial communities from the University of Notre Dame, USA, for methane emissions studies - BRP12 BR (SPAdes)... | ecosystem: Environmental > Aquatic >...
GGAATCCCGGACGAGCACATCATCCTGGATCCCGGGATCGGCTTTGGCAAGACGGTCGGGCAGAATCTGGAGCTGATTGACCGCCTGGACGAGATCCGGGCACTGGGTTTCCCGGTGCTGATCGGACCATCACGCAAATCCTTTATCGGGTACACCCTGGACCTGCCGCCGGATCAGCGGATGGAAGGGACGGCGGCGGCTGTTGCCATTGGCATCGCCCGGGGTGCGGATATCGTGCGGGTGCATGATGTGGAGGCCCTGCTGCGGGTGGCGCGCATGAGCGATGCCATCATCAGACGGAAGTGATCATTCCCGCTTTTCCATCGAACATCAAGTCATTTTCAACCAGGCAGCGATGCCCCAGGGCAGCATGGCGAAGAGGCCGATCAGTCCAAGGGCACCCGCGCCGCTGAGCAGCGAAGCAACTACGAGTCCCAGGGCGGTCACCAGGTAGCTGGCCAGAGCCAGCCGGTCGAAGCCGGGCTGGGCGGTGTGCGCGCTGGGACCGGAAATCCATAGGTACAGGGCATAGGTGGTGAAGACCGTCAGCCACCAGCCCCAGAAGTTCTGCAGGGGGATGCCGAAGTAGGCACCCTGCACATCCCAGATCCAGTGCCCGCCGGACACCATGATGGGGTCCATGATCAGGTCCCAAGCGGTCATGACCAACCCGCCCACGGCGGCCACGGCGAGCAAGCGCTGCCAGCGTTTCCAACCAGAAGGTATAAGCCAGTCGGCGATCACGAAAGAGGGGTAGCTCATCATGAACCAGGCGACCGGGATCAGGTAGGGCACCAGGCCGAGGAAGAGCGGGCCGAGCTTATCAGTGTAGTGATAGGGACCGTACACCCATCCAGTGGCCACGCCGACGCTCTCGAAAAGCAGGCTGACGCCGAAGACCAGCGCAAACAGTCGCAAGGCGCGACCCCAGCCTTCGCGCTGCCCGGCGTGGAGTAGGGCGAAGGCGAAACCGATCAGGCTTACCAGAGGGGTGACAATACGGGAGGGGGCGATCTCGAGCGGCCGGCCGAGGATGGAATAGGCCGTCACCAGGGCATACAGGATCAGCAGTGCAATCGTAATGCGGCGTAAAGTCATGGTTGCTCCTGAGGATAGTTTTTTCTTTTGGTTTTGAAAAGTGCGTTAACCACAACAAAAAGGGTGGGATGATTGATGAACGGGATATCGCGCCATTATAACCAATGTGAGGCAGGAGCTGGGGAAAAAGTACTGGGGGTACCAAAGGTACCAGAGGCTCCAAAGGGGAGAAATTGTTAGGTGCAGTGTTGCACAGGAAATATGCTTCGACACATCCTCCCCCAAGGGGACGCTGTGGTGCCGAAACAGCCGGGCTGGGTTGATGAGGCCACCGGGGAGCTGGGATCGTTCAGCCTGGCACAGATCCGGAAAAACGAAAAAATGAAGGAGTGCTGGCAGAAACTGTCATGCCGGCAGCAGCAGATGACAGCCCTGACCTGCCTGGGATTTACCAACCGGCAGATCGCGGCGCACCTGGGGATCAGTGAAGAAACCGTGAAAACGCATGTCCATAACACGCAGTTGAAGTTCCAACTGCATGGGATAGCCGAGCTGCAGGAAGCGCTGATGGAATGGGATTTTTCGAGTTGGGCTAAATAAACGCGAGGGTACGTTCCAACGTTTCAACGTGCTACCGTTCCAACGTGCTGACGTTCGAACGTTTCAACGTTCTACTAAACCGATTTCCTAAGTATCCCATATCCAGCCATTATTGTGATTATATGTGCAGTTGTAAGGGCATAGAGCTTTATATCCACCACAACCAACTCCACCGCAGGACTTCAACGACCAAATAATGTCTACCGTGGTGGGATGCGTACCGCATGCCGTTTCTTGTCTCCAATCGTTACACGGGGTCCCACACAGCGCACACCAAGAATGCAGGGGTCCCCAGTACCAGGGAACGATTGTATATAATGTACCATTATAGTTGTACGATTGATATTGGCGGTCCGCCAGCATCCACGCTTCTGAATTTGAATCCAAATCGACCAGGTTCTGGCTGGTGTTCCACCAAGTGATGGAATTCGGGTCTCGATAATCAGCATACTCACAACACTGGGATGGCGTGCCTGCCATCCAACCGCTGCAATCCTGGCTGTGGTAGCTGCCATGGGCAATTTTACCTACATAGACCACCGGTCGTTCTCCAATAAACTGAAAATTAGGCCGTTGTCTTGTATACCAATTACCATGGAAAACGTAGGTGACATATTCCACCGCCTGCCGGTCGGCTGTTGTGGTCACCAGGATATTCTCCCAGTCGCCATGGTGTGCCCCATCTTCATGACCGTCGCAAGAAGTATAACATTCTTGCTGCCACCCGTAGAACCACCAGTAGGCGATGCGGGCGCGGCCTGTCGCCGGATCATAGCTTACTCGATAGTACGTTGGTACATCCCCGTTGGTCAGTGTCGCAAAATTATTGTTCGATAACCCCCATTGGCAGTCATCGCGCCCGCAAAGGTTTGATCGGACGAGAGGGCTCAACTGCGGCCAACCGAAGGTACTTGAGTAATTGTAGCTATACGTTCCCAACTGGCTGCGTGCGAGAAGTTCTGCCTGGTCATCGCCATCCACATCGCCTGTCTGGATGGTGCTGTAATACTGCTCAAGAGCCCAATTCGGGTCGCTGAATCCCGGATTGCAGCCGGCCAACCCCTCCCAGGTAAAGCTGGAGGCATTGAATCGGTAGGTCATCATCCCGCACGGGGCACGCGCCAGCAATTCTGCCTGACCATCGCCGTCGATGTCGGCAGTCTGGATGGTACGGTAATAATACGGATAAACCCAACCTGGGTCGGTAAAACCCGGGCTGCAGCTGGCTAAACTCTCCCAGGTATCGCTGGAGGCATTGAAATGCCAGGTATCCATCCCGCATGAGCTGCGTCCCAGCAGCTCTGCCTGTCCATCCCCATCGACATCCGCGCTTTGGATGGTGCCGTAATACTGCTCAAGATCCCACCCCTCAGCATCGCCCCAGGCCGGGCTGCAGCCGACGACTTTCTCCCAGGTATTGCTGGAGGCGTTGAAATGCCAGGTCTCCATCCCGCAGGGGGCGCGCGCCAGCAGCTCTGCCTGTCCATCCTTATCGACATCTGCGCTTTGGATGGTGCCGTAATACTGCTCAACGCCCCAACCCTCAGCATCGCCCCAGGCCGGGCTGCAGCTGGCGACTTTCTCCCAGGTATTGCTGGAGGCATTGAAATGCCAGGTCTCCATCCCGCAGGGGGCGCGCGCCAGCAGCTCTGCCTGATGATCGCCGTCGATGTCGGCAGTCTGGATGGTGCCGTAATACTGCTTAACACCCCAACCCTCAGCATCGCCCCAGGCCGGGCTGCAGCTGGCGACTTTCTTCCAGGTATTGTTGGAGGCATTGAAATGCCAGGTCTCCATGCCGCAGGTGCTGCGACCCAACAGCTCTGCCTGATGATCGCCGTCGATGTCGGCAGTCTGGATGGTGCCGTAATACTGCTCAACGCCCCAGCCATCGGCGTCGCTCCAGGCCGGGCTGCAGGAGGCGATCTTGTACCAGGCACCCATGGTTGGTTTTAAATGCCAGGTATCCATCCCGCAGGAGCTGCGGCCCAGCAGCTCTGCCTGTCCATCCCCGTTGACATCCGCACTCTGAATGGTCGGGAAGTACTTGGGATCATCCCAGCCAGTGTAGTTGGTGAATGGGCCATAGCCGCCGACGTCTGGGTATCGCTCTGCACCCCATGTTATATATGGATCAGCAATTAGAGGGGGAACATCCGGGATGGTCAGCATGTTTTGAAAATATGCTTCCGCCGACATTGGCAAACCTTTATACGAGCCATCAAATGCGAGCACAGGTGCAAACCTTTGAACCATCTGATACTCAAAAGAGGGTTTGGATTTCTGGACCATTGGCAGATATAGAAGATCATCGTCGGGCAGTATGCTGTCAAGCTCAGCACCAGTTTGCCCAAAGGTTGTCATGGAACGCACGCCGCTGCTTGAGCTTGATACGATTGCCAGGACCAACAATCCCACGAAAATGAACAGTTTAATTCGACCTTTCACGACACACCTCCTTCCAAAAAAGAAGACGCTGACAGGGGACTGCCCGCGGCTCAATCTGAAATGATCCGCCCAAAATGGCTATAGCAACAGGTGCCCAACCGCCATTTCATAACATGCCTCCCCCCACACATTGTCTGCAATACCATAATACAACCATGCAGACCGAAATACAAGCGGGTCACGGTTTTAACGTGACGTGACAGTGACGTGCGACGCACTTGGGAAAAGTGCGTCGCACATCCTTCATCGAGGGTCAATTAAGATACGTGACCTGCAACGCTTTTGAATGGGACGCGGACCCTTGCACCGCTCGCAAGGGCAGGTGAAAACGCGATTGGGATTATAAGAATCAGATTGTCTGGCCCTTGAACTGGCTGAGGGTGAGACGGTGGTAAAAGCCTTTTTGGTCGAGCAGCTGCTGGTGGGTGCCCTGCTCAACGATCTGGCCGTTGTTTATCACCAGGACATGGTCGGCGTCCCGGATGGTGCTGAGGCGGTGGGCGATAACAAAGCTGGTGCGTCCTGCCATCAGGCGCAGCAGAGCTTTCTGAATGCGGGCCTCGGTGCGGGTGTCAACGCTGCTGGTGGCTTCATCCAATATCAGAATCGCAGGATCAGCCAGGATGGCACGCGCGATAGCAAGCAGCTGGCGCTGTCCCTGGCTGAGGTTGCCGGCGCGTTCCGAGAGCAAGGTTTCGTAGCTGTGCGGCAGCTGCCGGATGAAATGATCGGCATCCGCCATGCGGGCGGCCTCGATCACTTCATTGTCGGTAGCCTCCAGCCGGCCGAAGCGGATATTCTCCATGACCGTGCCGGAGAACAGGAAGGTATCCTGCAGGACCAGGGCGAGCGCACGCCGCAGGTCGGCTTTGCGAATGTCACGGATATCCCGGCCGTCGATGCTGATGCGGCCGCCCTCGATCTCGTAGAAACGCGTCAGCAGGTTGATGATGGTGGTCTTGCCGGCGCCGGTCGGACCGACCAGAGCAAAGATCTGGCCGGGTTTGGCCTCCAGGGTCATGTTCTTGAGCACCGGGACGCCCTTGCGGTAGGCAAAATCGACATGTTCGAAGTGCACATGACCCTTCAGCGGGCCAAGGGCTGTTGCCTGCGGGCCAGCATCCACCTCAGAGGAAGTATCGATCACCTCGAAGACCCGTTCGGCCCCGGCCAGGGCGCCCTGGATGGAGTTATACAAGTTGGCAATCTGGCGCAGCGGGTTGGTGAAGTTCTGCCCGTAGCTGATGAAAGTGGCAATAATGCCCACGCTGACCAGGTTGCGCAGGGCCAGCCAACCGCCCAGCCCGGCCAGAACGATGACAAAGAAGTTCCCCAGCACATTGGTGAGCGGCATAAGCAGGAGAGCATAGCTGTTGGCGTATACACCGGCCTTGAAGACGGCCTGGTTGCGTTTGCTGAAGTTTGCCACGGCCGTGTCGTTGCGGCGGAAAGCCTTGATGACCTTTTCCCCGCTGAGCGACTCCTCCATCACGCTGTTCATTTCGCCGAGGTGCTTCTGCAGCTCGCGGAAGCCCTTGCGGGTGTAGCGAGCCACGAACTGGGTGAACCAGAACATGATCGGGAGCACCAGCAGGGAGGCCATCGCCAGCCAGCGGTCCAGGGTAAACATGGCCACCAGGATGCCAACCATCGAGAACACACTGGCAATCAGCGAGGTGACGTTTTGCGAGACGGCCTGGTTGATGGCGTCGATGTCGTTGGTCAGCCGGCTCATCAGCTCACCGGCCGGGTTGCGGTCAAAGAAGGCGACCGGCAGGCCCTGCAGTTGGCTGAACATATCCTTGCGCATCTGTTTAAGGGAGCGCTGGGAGATATCCGACATGATCCAGCTGGCGATGGCCTGGAACAGGTTGTTGAGGAGATAGACGGCCAGCATCCAAAGGGCAATGGCCGCCAGACCGGCAACCTGCCTGGTGGAGATAAACCGGTCGATGGCGACGCCCATCAGGTAGGGGCCAATCAGCCCGAGGACAGTGTAAATGATGACGAAGACGAAAACCAGCGACAAGCGCACTTTGAAGGGTCCCAGGTAGCGCAGCAGTCCTGACAAAGCCCGACGCGGGTCACGCGCTTTTTCGATTTTGCCCGGGTCAGCTGGCCGGCGCTGCATCATGGAGCGGATATTGCTGGTTGAAGAGGTGGATTGAAAACTCATCTTCCCACACTCCGTTTGCTGGCTGCCGGCGGTTCTTCGGGCTGAAAACCATTTCCGAGCTGCGACTCGTAAATTTCCTGGTAGATCGGGTTGGTCCGCATCAGCTCCCGGTGCGTGCCCTGGGCGACGACCCGGCCTTTATCTATCACGACGATCTTATCCGCGTTCAGGACGGTGCTGATGCGCTGTGCCACGATAAAAGTGGTGCGCGGGTGGATCTGTAACTCCAAGGCGTCCTGGATGCGGGTCTCGGTCTCTACGTCGACCGAGCTGGTACTGTCATCCAGGATTAGGATTGGTGGATCCATCAGGAGTGCCCGGGCGATGGCGAGGCGTTGTTTCTGCCCGCCCGAGAAATTGGCCCCACGTGCGGCCACATGGCTCTCATAGCCCTTGGGCATTTCCATGATGAAATCGTGCGCCTGGGCGGCCTGGGCGGCTGCAATCACCTGCGCCTCGGTGGCATCCGGCCGGCCGTAGCGAATATTATCCCGGACTGTCCCTGAAAACAGGATGCTCTCCTGGGGGACGATGCCAATGTGCGCCAGCAGCGAATCTTCCTTGATATCGCGGACATCCAGCCCATCGATGAGTACTCGGCCGGAGGAGGTATCGTAAAAACGCGGCACCAGGTCGATCAGGGTGGATTTCCCGGCGCCGGTGGCACCCAGGATCGCGACGATCTGCCCGGGTTCGGCCACCAGATTGATATCCTCCAGGACAGGCTGGTCGCCATTCCCGCTGTAATGAAAAGCCACATGCTCGAATGCAACCCTGCCACGGACCGGCTCGGGCAGGGAACTGGCGTTGGTCGCGTCCTGAACTTCCGGGATGGTATCCAGGATCTCGCTGACACGCCGGGCGGAAGCCAGGCCGTTCGCCCAGGTCTGGGAGAGCTGCGTCATCATGGTGAGGGGCGTCATTGTGGTAAGCAGGTAATTGGTGAAGGCGACGATCTGGCCGATGGAAAGGTGGCCTTGAATGGACTGCAATCCACCCGCCCAGATAACGATGACCATGCCAATGTTAACGAAGACCGTCAGGGCGGGTCCCATGCTGGACATGAATCGCATCACTTTGACCGAATGGCCGGTGAAGGCCTCATTGGTCGTCTCAAAGCGTTCCCCTTCGAAATCCGCCCTCACAAAGGCCTTGACCAGGCGCACCCCGGCGATATTCTCCTGCAGGACCGTATTGAGACGGTCGAGTTTCTGCTGCACAGAGCGGAAGAGCGGCTCCATTTTGATGATGAAGAAGACAATGACGATGGAAGTAACCAGCAGGAGCGGCAGCATGGTCAGGGCCAGGCTCGGGCTGGTGTTGATCATCAGAACCAGGCTGCCGAGCATCAGCAAGGGTGCGCGCGTCCCGATGCGCAGGGAGACCTGCACCAAACGCTGGACCGCGCTTGAGTCGCTGGTCAACCGGACCATCAACAGCCCGGTCTGTTGCTGGTCCAGGTTTCCATATGAATATTTCTGGATCTTGAGAAAGAGCGCATCCCGCAGGTCGCGTGCCACGCTCTCGCCGACTTGCACCGAGAAGATGTTATTGCCGATGGCAATGACCGTGCTCAGGATGGAAATCCCGATCATGATGGCGGCAGTCTGCAATACAACTGTTTGGTTGTGCTGGTTGATGCCCTGGTCGATAATACGCTGGATCAAGCGCGGGATGGACAGATCTAAAAAGACCAACGAGGTCAGCAGGATCAGGGCCAGGCTGGCGCGCTTCCAATACGGTTTGACGAAGGGGAGGATCTTCTTGATCACGTACATATTGTAACGAGTTAATATTTAATCAACTTACGAGAACGTCCCGAAGGTTCTTTCAGGCGAACCATTTCTCAAGCCAAACCTTCGGGACGGTTCATCGATGGTTGTCCTGCGGACTCAATAAAAGTCTTTTTCAGGATTTCCATTGCACGAGTGAGGATTTTCAGATCCTGTACTGATAACGAGCTCATTTGGCTTTTCATCCAGACTCGGTTCACTTCTGAGAGGGTGTCCAGGAGCGTGTTTCCTGATCCGGTCAATTCAAGCGGGATGTTCCGGCGATCCCTGGCATTTTGTTTCCTGCATACCAGCCCGCGCTCCACCAGCACATCCACCGCCTGGCTGATGGCGGAGCGGCTGATCTGTTGTATTTGCGCCAATTCGCTGACCGATGCCAGACCCTTGCGGATGTGCCGCAGGATGTGGAATTGCTCGACACTGATATCGTAATTTTCCACCGCAATCGTGCGGATATTGCCCTTGATGCGGTTCCAGACGGGCGGGATGGTGCCCCAGAAGGCCTCAATGGCGATTGGAATCAGATATTCAATCTTGGTATCAGGAGCCTGCATGACGGCCTCTCAATTTAGTTTAATGATTAAACAGTTTAGCAACTTACCCAGTATAATTCTTGGCGTTGGTTTTGTCAACATTGTAGAATAACGCGAAAAAAAAGGGTTGCAGGGACGCAAAGTGCCCCATGCAACCTTTTTTTCACCTCTCTTCTACTCCTACCCTTTTTCGAAAACCACCTTTCCTCCAACCATCGTCATGTCCACCGTTGTGGTCTTCACCAGTTCGCCATAGTTCAACGTGGACGGGTCTTCGGGCCAGACGACCAGGTCGGCATATTTACCTGCTTCGAGGCTCCCCTTAATGTTTTCCTGGTGACCGGCGTATGCGCCTTCATAGGTATGTGCCCGCAGGGCTTCTTCGAAGGTGAGCACTTGATCAGAGCCAATTACTTTCTGTTTGATCGTAAAACGGCTCATGGCACCCGCCAGCGTAGCCTGCGGATTATATAGTGGCGTGGAAGGTGCATCCGAGCCGATGGCCACGTGCACGCCGGCATTGATCCATTCCTTTGTGACAAGAATGCGCTTCATCCTTTCTGCACCGAAGAGACTCTCCCAACCTTCTCCAAAGAGATAAATGAATGCCGGTTGCGTGCTAACCACCACGCCCAGGTCTTTCATCTTCTGGGTGGACTGCGATGTAGTAAGGATGGCATGTTCAATGCGATGGCGCGGGTCAGGGCGCGGATTGGCGTTCATGGCCGCTTCGTAGGCTAAGAGGGTAAGGTCAGCCGCGGCATCCCCGATGCAGTGGACGCAGATCTGCAGTCCTGTGTCGTGCAGGCTCTTGATATTGTCCTTGAACATCTGCGGATCCCAGGTTGGCAACTGCCATTCCGCGCCATTATGCGCTTCGTGAGTATAGGCCGTCGGGCCCTGTCCATCAATCAGGAACTTGTAGCCCGCAAAGCGCGTGACACGAGTATCCATGGGCTGTACTTTGGCCACTTTATCCATATCGGAAGGCCATTCCAGGGTTAAATACAGATCGTTGCGCAGGAAGAGCATGCCTTCCTGGGAAAGCTCCTGATAAGCCTGAATGTCTTCCAAGTCTCGGATATTATTATCGTGAAAACTGGTCACACCGCAGGCGGCAAAGACCTTCTGGGTTTCGAGGATTGACTGCCTGATCTGATCATTGCTGATGGGTGGCGCGTACATGCGTACCATATCCATGGCGCGGTGGTTGTAGAATACCCCCGTCAGTTCGCCGTTCGCCTTTTCGATGATACCGCCCTGCGGGCTGGCTGTGCTGTTGGATATCTTGGCGATCTGCATGGCGGCACTGTTGGCCGTGCCCCAGTGTCCGCCGATGTGCATGATGAAGACCGGGTTGTTCTTGGAAACGGGGTCAAGGTCTGCCTTGGTTGGGATTGGTTTGTCAGACAACACTAGATAGTAGCCCATCAGCCATTCACCGGGTTGTTTGCCTTTGAGTGCGTCGGCCAGGGCGCGTTGCAGACTGGGGATGTCTTTCACTTCCGGTGGTATGAAAGAGGTGTAGTAGGTATTCTGCAACCCCCAGGCGCGGAAGTGGAGATGCGGATCAATGAAGCCGGGCGTTACCGTGCGACCCTGAAGGTCGATGATTTTTGCGCCGGCTGAGGCGAGCTTGCGAATGACATCATCCTTACCGGTCGCCAGTATTTTATCCCCGTGGATGGCAATTGCTTCGGCGATGGAATTGGCCGAATCGACTGTCATAATGCGGCCATTGACCAGCAGGGTATCAGCGGTCGTGTCCGCAGGCAGGGCTGTCACGCCTGGCTTTGGAACTGCTGTGCTCGCAGGCTGGGTAGTACTCACTGAACCAGGAACGGCTGTCAGGTCGCCGGTTTTTCCGCAGGCCAAAATTGCGCCCCCCAGGCCGGCACCGGCCAATTTCAGAAAGTCGCGACGGGTCAAATGATGGCGTTTGGACATGGGCTGCTCCTCTCCCACCCAATGAGTCACTGCACCTGCTGAGGCAGGTTGCATTGGATGGTTATCGTCAGTATCCCATCAGCGTATTGGGCCAATGGCTTGCTCCGTGACCTTCATAAATCAGTATAACATGTCCGTCAGGGCAAATGCAACAGGAATTGGAAAAAGCAAGGTGTGCGTGAAAGACGGGAGTTCTTGCGCGTCATTTGCCTGCCGGCGTACCTCGCGTTGAGAACCCGCAGCGAATAAACTTGCGAATCAAATTGATCATGCCCTTGCGAAAGGGTGTGAAGGAAGTGCTGCAGCAGAAGCGGTATAATCGCCGCAAGTTTCACTTCTGGAGGTCAGCATGCGCCCTGATTGGGACTCTTATTTCATGAAGATCGCCTATGCGGTATCCGAGCGCAGCACCTGCGACCGGGCTTTTGTGGGTTGCGTGCTGGTATTGGATAAACGCATCCTGACGACCGGCTTCAACGGCTCGCCGACCGGCCAACCGCACTGTGAAGAGGCAGGACATTTGATGGTGGATGGACATTGCATCCGCACCATCCATGCCGAGACGAACGCCATCATCCAGGCGGCCCTGCACGGTGTCTCGACGAGAGGTGCGACCTGTTACGTGACGCACCTGCCTTGCATCAACTGTACCAAGGCCTTGATCAATGCCGGCATTGTGCGGCTGGTTTACAGCGTGGCCTATCGAATTGATGAGATCGCCATGAATTTCCTGAAAGCTGCGAATATTGAAATCAGCCAAAAGGAACTCAATGGTAATATTCCTGCATGAGATGTTCCTATCCATTTGAATAATGAATCCAAACCCCGACATTTCGAAATGTCGGGGTTATCAATTTCATGATAAGAGCTACCTTTAGTTACCTTAATTCGAAGGCCAGGGGATATCGACGGGGGAGGTATAGCCGTGTTTCTCGACAGTATAGATTTTGCCGCCGGAGGGCTGGGAGCAGCCTGGGCCATCCTTGAAAGTCACGTAAGTTTGGTATTGATCCGGCATGGCGGTCGGCATCCAGACGTAATTCCCGTCCTGGCAGACCCACACGTCCAGAAAATAACCGCGGTCATCGTCCTGCGTCATATAGACCTCATCCCATGTGACCGTGACTTGATCTCCGTCCCGCACCGCCCTGACATCCCCCGGCGGGCCGTAGAGTGCGTTGGTGATCCACAGGCGTACTTGTTCGACGATGACGGTATTAACGTCTCCTTCCACGTCAACCACATACGGGGAAAGCCAGCAGCCATCGTTCCAGCGGTCCATTTTTACATAGAGCCAATCACCAACCGGTGCCCGGCCCCAGACGATGCCTTTATCACCCAGTTTCAGATCAAACTTCCACAGGTAGGCCTTGGCAGGGCCGAATTTGCAGGCGGCTAGGGCCTTATTCACTGTGACTTTCGGAAAATCGAAGGTGGGCGTGAAGGTAATGGTCGGTGTGAGGGAGATGGTGGGGGTTGGCGTAAGGGTGGGGGGCAGCGTCAGCGTGGGTGTGTCGGTCGAAGTGGAAGTCGCGGTGAGGGTGGGCGTCTCCGTTCCCATGGCGGCAGTAGCTGTTTGCGCCGTGGCGGTCATGGTGACCTCGGCTTCAGGCGAAGGACCGCAGGCAGAAATGAAGATGAAGAGCAGGATGAGAAGGGCTGAATTATTTTTCATGATAGTTGTGGGATGGATAGTTCTATGGATTGGCTTCCGAAGTTCCAATTATCATCGTGGAGCCGGTTCATGATGATATGAAGAAATTTCCGATTTCGAGTTGGGGCAAAGCGGCTTTTAAATCCACACCTTTCAGAATGACCGCCATCCCGCGTACACCGGAACCGAGGGAAATCTCTTCATGTGCGAAAACTGATTCATCCGCCAGGATGCGCATCGGATTTGAGAGACCCAGCGGTGAGACCCCTCCGCGCATAAAACCAGTGGCAGCCAGCACTTCCGCCTCACTGGCCATGGATATTCGCGATACTCCCAGATGATCCCGGATGCGCTTCCACGAGACCTGTCCGGGACCGGCCATCAACACCATGACGAACTGGTCTTCAGCGAGACGAAAAACAATACTGCGGACGATTTGCCCGGGAGACTGCCCGCGCTGGCTGGCGGCCTCAGCCAGGGAACCGGCCGGGTAGGGGTGCTTGAAAAGACGGTAGTGCAGGCCGAGCTGATCCAAAGCCTGGGCGGCGGGAATGAAATCTGCCATCCGAGAACTATATCACAATCTTCTGCCCGGATGGGGAACCATGAAATGGTACTTAAGAGTACCTACTGCTTCCTGCAAAAATAAACTGAATTGAAGTAGCCAAAATGAAGAGAAAAGCCGACGATTTTGGTTCAATCATCTAAGCAGTACTCTGTAAAAGCGGCTGAAAATCTGTTATCCCAGGTAATTCATTGACACTTCAAGTTGCGCGGATGTCTTTCATTCCTTTTAGCGTTTTCCAGAGGCTGCCCGGATTTCTACCATAAATTCGATGTTTATTGGATATAATCATTCTGATATAGAATACGACGGTCATTCTTCAGGGAGATGGAATGGACAAGCAGAGAGCTCTTGATTTGTATTACCAGATGGTACTCATCCGCCGCCTGGAAGAGCGCGGGGCCGAGCTGTACCAGGCCGGGAAAATCGGTGGTTTCATGCACCTGTACATCGGGCAGGAAGCCGTCAGCACCGGCCTGATCGCCGCCCGACAGCCGCAGGATCGGGTCATCACCGCCTACCGCGATCATGGGGTGGCGATCAACTGCGGGATATCCGCCAACCAGGTCATGGCCGAATTGCTGGGCAAGGCCACCGGCATTTCGAAAGGCCGCGGCGGGTCCATGCACATGGCGGATGTAACGAAAAACTTCTGGGGCGGGCATGCCATTGTGGGAGCGCACCTGCCGCTGGCGGCGGGCCTGGCACTGGGTGACAAATATGCTGGACGGGACGGTGTGACCATCTGCATGTTCGGCGAAGGGGCCACCAATATCGGTTTTTTCCACGAAGCCCTTAACCTTTCCAAGGTCTGGAATCTGCCGGTGTTGTGGGTGTGCGAAAACAACCACTACGGAATGGGAACTGCCGTGGAACGTGCCTCAGCCGTTTCCGATATCGAGCAGAAAGCCGAGGGTTATGGCATCCCGCATGGCTGCGCAGATGGCATGAATGTAATGTCTGTTTATGAGGCAGCCAGGCAGGCAATTGAAAAAGTTCGAGCAGGGAACGGCCCCTATTTGCTGGATGTGGCCACCTATCGTTTTCGAGGCCATTCCATGGGCGACCCGGAACGCTACCGCAAACAGGAGGAAGTCAAGAAGTGGGAAGAGCAGGATCCGATCGGTAATTATCACACTTATCTGACCGACCAAGAAAAAATGAACGCCAAGACACTCGACGAGATTGATGAGCGAGCCTCCGCAGAAGTTCAAAAGGCGGTGGCGTTTGCAGAAGCCAGCCCCGAGCCGGCCGTCGAAAGCCTCTTCGACGATATCTACGCGGAGGAGGTGTAGCATGGCCCGCATCACGATGCGTGAAGCCATCTCCCAGGCCATGTGGGAGGAAATGGAACGTGACCCGAATGTCTTCATCCTGGGTGAAGAAGTGGGCGTGTGGGGCGGCTCGTATGCCGTGACCAAGGGCTTTTACGATCACTTCGGTGGGGAACGGGTGCGGGACACTCCGATCGCCGAGGCTGCCATCATCGGTGCGGCCATCGGTGCAGCCATGACCGGTCTGCGCCCGATCGCCGAGCTGATGACGATCAACTTTGCCTTTGCGGCGATGGACCACATTGTCAACGAGGCCGCCAAGCTGCATTACATGTTCGGCGGACAGTTCATGCTTCCGCTGGTGATCCGGGCCGTCACCGGCGGCGGGCGCCAACTGGGCGCCACGCACTCGCAGACGCCAGATGCGGTCTTTGCCCATTTTCCCGGCTTGAAGGTGGTCAGCCCCGGAACGCCCGAGGATGCCAAGGGACTCTTGAAGGCGGCCATCCGTTCCAATGATCCAGTGCTGTTTCTCGAACATGCCACGCTTTACCAACTGCGCGGGGAAGTACCGGATGGGGATTATGTCATCCCGATCGGCAAATCGAAAATCCAGCGTCCCGGCAAGGATGCCACCATTATCACGTATTCCAAAGGTCTTGAAATATCCATGAAGGCGGCAGATGAGCTGGCCAGGGAAGGCATCCAGGCCGAAGTGGTGGACCTGCGCAGCCTGCGGCCGCTCGACATGGATCCGGTGATCGAATCGTTCAAGAAAACCAACCGGGCGGTGGTGGTAGAGGAAGGCTGGAAATCCTTTGGCGTGGGCGCAGAAATCACCAGCCGCATCTACGAGCAAGCCTTTGACTACGTGGATGCTCCAGTGCTGAGAGTGGCGCAGAAGGAAGTGCCGTTGCCATATAACCGTACGCTTGAGCAATCCGCCCTGCCGCAGGTGGCGGACGTGATCGCGGCGGTCAAGGAGGTGCTGTAATGGCTGACACGATCACCATGCCCAAGCTGGGTTTCGACATGGCCGAGGGTACGCTGGTACGCTGGGTGAAAAAGGTCGGCGAGACCGTTAATAAGGGGGAGGTGCTGGCCGAGATTGAAACCGACAAGGCCACCGTGGAAGTGGAATCCACTGCGGCAGGCGTGGTGCGGCTGCTGCTGGTGGAGCAGGGAGCAGTGGTGCCAGTCAACTCGCCGATCGCAGTGGTGGGGACGGCTGATGAAACAATAGAGGCGCCAGAGTCAAGTCAAATGTCGATCCCCGGAGAACGGGGACAGGATGTCGAAAGTCGGGTTAAGGCGGCAGAGCAGGCGAAGGCCATTCCCAAGGCGGAAACCGTGGCTGCGCCTGCGGAGGGTGCCGTGAAAGCCTCGCCATTGGCGAAGAAAATTGCGCGTGATCGAAGCGTGGATCTCAACCAGATCCGGGGCAGTGGTCCCGGCGGGCGGATCGTACGGCGTGATATCGATGTTGCGCTGCAGACCGCGGACCATGGACCACTGACGGCTGCCAATGTTTCATCGTCAGTTGTCCATCGTCCATCGTCAGTAGCCGATGAGACGGTTGGCATGAGCAAACTGCGCCAGGCCATCGCACGGCGAATGAGTGAGTCCAAGACCGGCATTCCGCACTTCTACGTGACGCATGAATACAAAATGGATGCGCTGATGGACCTGCGGACGCAATTCAACAAGATCGTACCGGAGGATGAAAAGCTTTCGGTCAATGATTTTATTATCAAAGCGGTGGCGCTGACATTACGCCAGTTCCCCAACCTGAACGCTTCATTAAGAGGCAATTCAGTGTTGCGGCATGGGCAGGTCAATGTTGGGATCGCTGTTTCAGTGGAAGGTGGCCTGCTGACCATCGTCTGCCGGGGAGCTGACCAGAAGGCGCTGAGACAGATCTCGGCCGAGGTGAAGGCGATGGCGGGGCGCGTGCGTGCCGGCAGGGTCAAGCCGGAAGATATCGAAGGCTCGACCTTTTCCATTTCCAATATGGGCATGTATGAGGTGGAGAACTTCGCTGCCATCATCAACCCGCCGGAAGCGGCGATACTGGCGGTCGGCTCGGCGCGCCAGGTCCCGGTGGCGGACGAAGGGATGCTCAAGGTTGGCTGGCGCATGAAAGCCACCATTTCGGTGGATCACCGCGTCAGCGACGGGGTGGAGGGTGCCAAGTTCATGCAAGCACTGGGACAATTTCTGGAAGAGCCGCTGCAGCTGGTGCTGTGAAACAGGTGCGAGGCACTTTCGAAGTGCCTCGCACCTGTCTGTATGATGAGTTTTCAACCAGGAGGCAACCATGAAGCGGACATCTGTCGTTGTTCTTCTTTTCTGCATATTCTTATTAATCCTTGCGTGCAATATTCCAGTGGCAACTGGAACAGAGAAAATGACGCCAGTCCGGTTTGATACCAGCGGAGACCGGAGGTCCTTCAGCGGGGAAAATTCCTGTGAGGTGATTGATAAGGTGATCTTGATGATTGACGAAGATGGCGTTGCCATGCTCTCGACCACCGGGCCGGTTTACGTGGATTACATCAACTGCGTTCTGGATCCCTCTGGCTTTGAGGCGACCTACAATATCGTTGGTCTCGCCGACCCGGACAGCAAGTTGATCACCTTCACGAGTTGCAACGAGGGGGCTTTCACTGCTGAAGGGACCATTTCTTATCAGAGCGGTAAACCGGTGGGAAATGTTTCCTGCACCCATTCGACCGGAAGCGAGGCCGGGAAGATCGCCATCATGTTGTGGGTACCGTCTGGCAATCCTTCCCCTTGAGATCAACCTGCAATAGCCGTACCTGCTGCAATAAAAAAAGTGACCGTCCCATGCCAGCTGACGGTCACTTGTTTATACTGCGCTCACAGGAAAAGATTGAGCTTGGCAAACCAGCTCTTAGCTGTCCGACCAGGTTTTCAAGAAGGCGCGGACCGACCGGTTCATCTCGATAGAGAATGCCGCGTTGAATTTGCGCGTATAGGTGAGCAGGCCGACGTTGCGGGCGCCCATGACTTCTTCGCGCCCGTGGAATACCTGTGCATGGGTTTCGAGAAACATCTCGTCGAATTCCTGTGGGGTGAGTCGCCGGTATTGGTTTTCGAACAGGATGAATTTCTCATCGAAGCGACCAGTCTGTTCCCGCTCCATTTGCTGGGAAGTGGGATAGCCGAAGCACAACAGGCAGATCGGGAAAACATATTTCGGCAGGTTGAACAGTTCCCGATGCGCCTCGTAATTTTCCATGATATCGCCAATGTAGCAGGAGCCGAGACCCAACGATTCGGCCGCGATGACGGCCGTCTGGGCGGCGATCAGGGCATCGCAGCAGGCCAGGAAAAGGTCGCCTTCCTGCGGCTTTCGCATGGGGATTTTATTCTCTTGGCAGAGTTCTTCCACACCCGATGCGATAAAGTAGTCGAACCAGCGCTGGTAATCGGCCAGGAAGAGCCAGACCAGCGGGGCGCGTGCAATGAAAGGCTGGTTGTCGCAGGTCTTGACCAGTTTATCTTTGATTTTCTGGTCAGTTACCTCGACGATCGAATACAGCATCAGATTCCCGGCAGTGGGGGCGCGCAAGGTGGCGCGTAGAAGCTCTTCCCGAACTTCCAGTTCAATGGGTTTCTCTGCATAGGCGCGCACGGATCTGCGCTTTAGAATTGTTTCGATAACCGGATTCATCTCTGCCTCCAGGAGAATCAAAATGACTTGGAATTAACGTTAGTGAGTTATCAATTGATCATAAATGGCCAGGGAAAGTCCCGCCACCAGGGCATGTGCTTGTCTTTCCTGCGGGAAGCCTTCCGTCATGATCACCAGGACGTAGGGCACATGTTGGGGCGGGTAGACGATCGCTGCATCATGGAAGTGTTTATCGATCCAGCCGGTTTTATGCGCCACGCTGACGCCCTCCGGCAACAGAGCCGGAATGCCTTCGTTATGCTGCTGCTGCCTCAGGATGGCGACCATTTCATCTGATGCGGCCTCGTCCACCACACTGCGTTTCGCCAGGCGGACCAGCACCTGCATGAGACTGCGGGCCGTGGCGGAATTGTTCAGGCCGAGCGCATAGGCTTGTTTATCTTCTGCGCCGCGCAGGACAACCAGGTCCTTTGCTCCCAACTCCTGCATGAAGCGGGTGATGTTCGCCGCGCCGACCTTTTCCACCAGCAAGTTCGTCGCCAGGTTGCTGCTGTGGACGATCATGCGCCGGGTGAGTTCCCGCAAGGATATCCCTTCCCCGATATGCTGGTACAAATCCGATTCTGAATCATCCTCCGGCGACAAGGCAAATTCGCTCAGGTCAGCGATGCAGTGGAAGGAATTCCTGACCGTCAACAGGTCATTCAAAGAGAACCGGCCTTGCGAGGCCTGGTGAAAGACTTCCAGCATGACACACAATTTAATGGTGCTGGCAGGATGGAAGGTGGCATCCGGATGGACCAGCAGCTGATATCCGCTGGCCAGGTCATACAGAGCCAGGCTGAGGCTGGCATCCCTGGCGGTCTCGAGAAGATGCTGTAAAGAATTGTCGCTTGTAGGCGTCATGGTCGATTCACTGGCATGGGCGGGCGGACATATAGTAAGGCGGACACGTAGGTCCGCCCCTACGGTTCCGTACCTGCATCTTCGCCTCGACGGGATTATGGGATGAGGGTGATCGCGCCGAATGTGGTTGGGTCGGCGTACGTGCGGGTGGTGGAGGTGGACAACATGGCTTTCTGACCGAGGCTCGCATCATCCGCATCGCTCAGGCTGACATTCATCCCGAAGATGGCTTTCTCAGCCAGCGTGATGTCCTTGAGCAGATCTTTTGGGATAAAAATTTCCAGGATGTAGCCATCGGGAGTCTGGACCTCGGCCTGCTGAATATTGAACGGCCCGGCCGCGTCCGATCCATTGAACCAGACGTAGGCAGCCGGGGGAACAGTGGCAAAGTCACCGACCGAAACGCCAATCTGGTAATCGTCGCTGTTCATGCTTTTCCGGTCACGATCCTTCTCGAGCAGCGTATCGAACTGCCATTCCACATAATCACCATGCCACAGGTTGGCATTCGCGTCCTTCTGGATATGGATATCATCCGCAACTTTGACGGCAAAGTACAGCCCGTCCTCCGACCAGCCGGCCCAAACCTGGCCCGACAGATCCTGTGGACCGGCCCAACTGTCCGTGGAGAGCTTATATGCCAGCTGGGACTTCTCATTCAGGGTGAAGGTCGGCTCGACAGCCCAATCGTCCAGGCTGCCATCGATCTTAATTCCGCTGATTGCATGAATTTGGGCTGAGAATGCCCGCGGGACAATGATGGCATTCGGGTCGCGGGTTGGAGCCGTGTGGGGCACACCGCCGCTCTGATAACCTTTTTGGATCGCATCCAGCAGCTCCTCATCCCCCTGGCTTAATTCCCAGATCATCACGCCGGCCAGGTGCCTGTCCCTGGCGTAACCGGCCTTCAAGGCGATCGATTGGGGATCGTCATAGCTGACGAACTCGGCGGTATTAATGTTGTAGAGCCAGGGCACCTGCGATTCCTCCAGCCAATGCCGATTATAGGTGGGCAGGTAATCGCGCTTGATTTCATTGTAGCTGATGGATCCTCCCCAGGTGGGGTAGACGCACTCCTGGTAAAGGCCATCGCTGGTATAGCCGACCCCCACATAATCATAGCCGTAGAACGGGACGCCCATCACCAGCTTGTCGGCAGGAATGCCGGCATCCAGGTAATCCTGGACGACCGCATCCACATTCAAGGATGAGTCGCCCGGATCATTGAGTTCCTGGTAAAGCGGGGCGTTGAAATTGGTGAGCTTGTCCCAGGTGCCATGCAGGTCATAGGTCATCAGATTGATCCAGTCGAGATATTGGAGGATCTGGTCGCGTTCGTAGCGTGCATCCATACCCGGCCCGCCCGGCATGGCGACGGTCAGCAGGTAATATGTTCCATTGGAGGCGCCCAGTTCGTCCAGTTGGCTGCGCAGTTCGTCCAGCAGCAGGGTGAAGTTGCGCTTGTCTTCCGGGCGGCCGTTGGCCTGCTCGCCGCCGCTGACCGGGTATTCCCAGTCGATATCCAGGCCGTCGAAGACGCCCTTGTACTTGACGAGATACAGATCGATGCAGGATTTGACAAAAGCCTGGCGGGAGGCATCTGTCAGGGCGGCGTTGGAGAAATTCTCCGACCAGCTCCAGCCGCCGATGGAGATGAATATCTTGAGGTAAGGGTATTTGGCTTTCAGTAATTGCAGTTGGTGGAAATTACCGTGCAAGGCTGCCTCATCGGCAGAGTCGGTTTTCCCATTGACGCTTTCCGCCGCGCTATAAACTCGCTCCACGTCGGCGGCCGGGTCGCCCAAGATGCATTCGCCGTTCTCAGAAACGTTGGAGAAGGCATAATTGATATGGGTGATCCTGGTGGCAGGGATGTTGGAGACAAAATAGCCCTGCTCCTCCGGAGCCCAGCCTGCAAAGTAGCCCACCACGCGCATGTCTTGTGCCAGGTCGGCAGGGAGGGCAGTCGAGACAGGGGGCAGCGCTGGGTTGCAGCCACCCAGGATAAATGACAATACCAGAATAAAAGTGAAGAAGCTTTTTCTTAGCATGTTTTTTTCCTTTTTCATAATAATGCAATATCAACAAACTCCTAAAAATCAGGTTATTGTCTTCAACCTGCGTGCATCAATTATAGACTAATTTCCAGGGAGCATGACGGCGCCGGAAAGCCCCTTTTTCGAATTGGGAGGGATCGTTGGGCCCAAACAACATGGAACAATTCGGTAAAGATGAGAGCAGAAAAGCGAGAACAGAGAGAAGTGAGCAGGAAAAAGGCATTAAACTGCAGGTTTTGGGAGATTTTGATTGTTTCGTGTAAGTCTGGGCATGAGGTGGAAGGGGATCAAGGGCTTGAAGGCTGCGGTGGAAGAATTGTTCCGCGGGAATCAGGTAAAAAAATGCATGGAAAATGGTTGTTTTGGGCAAACAAAGCGTAATTTATAGAAAAGCCATGCTTTGCTTTCAGACTTCGGAAGCCTAAGAGACTTCCGAAGTCTTTGAATACTTTTCCATTGCCCTTTCGGCAGAAAAGAAGGATAATTGACACAGTTATTGGGATCGGTGAGAAAAAATGCCTGATCTGAGTGGTCAAACCATCGGACGCTACCGCATCCTGGAGAAATTGGGAGAGGGCGGGATGGCGGTGGTTTACAAAGCCTACGACACGCGCCTGGAACGGGAAGTCGCCATCAAGATCATCCGCCGGGAAGTGTTCAGCCCGCTCGTGCTGGAGCGCGTGCTGAAGCGTTTCGAGCGCGAGGCCAAGGCCCTGGCAAAGCTATCGCACCCTAATATAGTGCACGTGCATGATTATGGGAAATATCGCGGTGCGCCGTACCTGGTTATGGAATACCTGCCCGGCGGGATACTCAAATCAACCTCTGGTACGCCCTTGCCCTCCGGCCTGCCGGCCAGGCTGGGCTGGCAGGAAGCAGCCAAATTGCTGCTGCCGATCGCGGAAGCGCTGGATTACGCTCACAGTCAGAATGTCATCCACCGGGACGTCAAACCTTCCAACATCCTGCTGACCGGGCGCGGCCAACCGATGCTCTCGGACTTCGGCATCGCCAAGATCCTGGAGGACGAGCAGACCCAGGGACTGACCGCCAGCGGAACGGGGGTGGGCACACCGGAATACATGGCGCCCGAGCAGTGGACCGGCAAGACCTGCCCGCAGTCGGACCTGTATTCGCTGGGGGTGGTGTTTTACGAACTGGTGACCGGGCGCAAGCCCTACACGGCGGATACTCCCGCGGCGCTGATGCTCAAGCAGATCAACGACCCGCTGCCGCCGCCGCGCCAGTTCGCCCCGGACCTGCCGGAGGGCGTGGAGAAGGTAATCGTCAAGGCGCTGGCCAAAAAACCGGACGAGCGCCATGCCAGCTTGAAGGAATTCAGCGCGGCGCTGGAAGCCCAGCTCAGTGGGCAGACCAAGGTAAAATCCCCGGCTCTGGCATGGGGGAAGCGGAAGGAACCAAGGATCCCTCCGCCCAGAGAAGAAGCCACGCCTGTACAAAAGCCATTGGAAGACCATGTGACGCGCGCTGCCCGGCAGACTGCCGCTGTAGAAGCAGGGGAAGCGGTCCTGCCTGCAGCCGGGGCGGAGCAGACCCGCCCGGCGACTCCTGAAGCAGCGCCTGCTGAAGCGCTGAAAGGCGGAAAGCCTAAAATCCACCCGGGCTGGATCATCGCCGTGCTTGGCACGATCACAGTAGCATCCCTGGCGGTCATTGCGCTGGCGATGTTAAGAGCCAATGGGATGCTGGGACCACTTAAGCCGTATGTCAGCCCCGTGCCGACCAGGGCGCCCATGCCGACCGAAACGCCTGCTCCCAGCCTCACCATGGTTCCGACGCAGGCTCCAACGCTCACCCCGGTCCCCACACGAGCTCCCCAGCCGACTGATACCATTATCCTACCTGCCACCAGTACACCCCCATCCATTATTGGCCCCACCTGGACGCGCCCGGCGGACGGCATGGTGATGGTATATGTACCGGCGGGGGAATTCAGCATGGGCAGAGATATGGACGCCATTGCACAGCCTGTTCATACAGTCACCCTGGATGCCTACTGGATTGACCGGACCGAAGTCACCAATGCCATGTATGCCCTGTGCGTGGAGAAGGGAGCCTGTCAGCTACCATCTTCCTTGAGATCATATAGCCGCGACAGTTACTACGGGGATTCGCAATATGCCGATTACCCGGTACTCTACGTAGACTGGAATCGGGCGAAGGTCTACTGCCAGTGGGCCGGGGCGCGCCTGCCGACGGAAGCAGAGTGGGAGAAAGCCGCCCGCGGGGCGGATGGAAATACCTATCCATGGGGAAACACGTTTGATGGTAGCATTGTCAACTTCTGTGACAAGAATTGTTCCTTTGGTTGGGGGAATAAAGACTATGACGATGGCTATGCCGATACATCCCCGGTTGGCGCTTACCCAGCTGGTGCTAGCCCATATGGTGCGCTGGACATGGCCGGGAACGTCAGGGAGTGGGTGAACGACTGGTACGGCGAATCTTATTACCGCATGTCGCCGAAAAGCAATCCACATGGTTCTTCTAGTGGTCAAGATCGCATTCTGCGTGGCGGCTCGTGGTTCAACAATGCGGGTAATCTCAATTCTTTCCAACGCATTGCAAATAATCCCTTGGATTCCGGCTACTACGTCGGTTTTCGTTGCTCCCGTTCATCCCCGTAGGGGGCTCACCAAAAATATGAATAAGACTTCCGAGGTCACTAAGACTTCGGAAGTCTTAAATTCTAACATCGCTCTTATTGACGCCCCCCTCATGGGCATGGTATCATTATTCCTGCCCGTTTAGCACTCTCAGGCCGAGAGTGCTAAAAAATGTCGGAAAGCTTTGCGAAGGTTCTATTCCAGGCAAAAAGACGGATTTCGCCTGGTTTTTTACCAGGCAGGAATGCTTGAATGCAGCCCAACCTTCGCAAGGATGAGTACCTACGATAATGACTGATCTGACCGAACGCCAGCGCCTGCTGCTTGCTCTCATCGTCCGCGACTACACCGATACCGCCCAACCGGTCGGTTCGGCGCGGCTCGTGGAGTATTACAAGGTCAAAATGTCCTCGGCAACCATCCGCAACGAGATGGCAGCACTGACCGAAATGGGCTACCTGCGTCAACCGCACACCTCGGCGGGACGCGTACCCACCGAGGAAGGCTACCGCTATTTCGTCACCCATATGGTCTACCAGGCGGACCTGCCTGGGTCGGCCCGTGATACCATTTCGCACCAGTTCTACCAGGCCCGCCAGGATGTGGAGCAGTGGATGCCGCTGGCAGCCGCCATCCTGGCGCACCACAGCCGGGCGGCCTCCATCGTGACCGCGCCGCATTCCGAGCGCTCCCATTATAAACACGTAGAGCTTATTGCCACCCAAGGCCGCCAGGTGCTGATGGTGCTGGTCATGACCGGCGGCGAGGTCAGCCAGCAGATTTTAACCCTGGCCGAGCCGGTCAGGCAGGAAATACTCTCGGCCGCGGCCGACCGCCTAAACCAGGTCTGCCTGGGCAGGACCACCGAGGAAATCGCCGCCCTGCCGCAGCGCACTGATAATCTCGAAAAAGACATCCTGACACTCGTACTGGCGGATATGAGCCGCGGCGAGCAGCGTGTCTCGGGCGAGATCTACCTGGACGGCCTGACGAACGTCCTATCCGAACCGGAATTCCTCGAATCCGGGGATGCCCGCCGGGCCGTACGCCTGTTCGAGCAGCGTTCCCTTTTACAGGATCTACTGGCCCGCACCACCGACAATGCCAGCGTGGGAGGGGTGCAAGTGTTGATCGGCGGAGAGGGCAAATGGGAGGAACTCAAACAATGCTCGGTCGTACTGGCGCGCTACGGCATCCCGGGCCTGATCACCGGCACGCTGGGCGTCTTTGGCCCGATGCGCATGCCGTATGCCCGCACCATCCCGACCGTCCGATTTATGGCCGACTTGTTAAGCGGTCTGGTATCTGAAACAATGGCAGGAGAAGAAAATGAGCAGTAAGAAAGTACACCACACAGAACCCGGGACGAAACCAATCCCCGAGGAACCCTCCACGCAGGCGACGGGTGCCGCCTCGGAGGCCGAGCTGGAGGCAGTACCCAGCCTGGTTGAGCTGCAAGAGCAGCTGGCTGAGGCGCGCTCCCAGGCAGCTGAATACAAGGACGGCTGGCAGCGTTCCGTCGCAGATTTTCAAAATTACCGCCGCAGGGTTGACGCCGAGAAGGCCGATACCTATCAGATGGCGGTGGGCAATATCATCAAGCGTTACCTGCCGGTTTTGGACGATATGGAGCGCGCCATGGAAGCACGCCCGGTCGCTTTGCCATGGGCAGATGGGATCGAATTGATCCATCGAAAATTGCACTCCATCCTGGAGGCCGAGGGGATCAAGCGGATCGAGGCGGAGGGACAGAAATTTGACCCGAACTTCCACGAGGCGGCTTCCCAGGAACCCAGCCAGGGCGTGGAGAGTGGAACAATCATTGGTGTGGTCCGGAATGGCTACATGCTGAATGGGCGCGTCATCCGACCGGCGATGGTAAGGGTGGCGCAATAATGTCGAAAGTCAAAAGTCGAAAGTCGAACATCTGACATTTGACTTTCGACCTTTGACTCTATAAGGAGCATTCATTAAATGTCAAAAATCATTGGGATCGATTTGGGAACCACCAACTCCGTCGGAGCGATCATGCAGGGCAGCGAACCGTTCGTCATCCCGTCCTCGGAAGGGGAGCGGTTGGTGCCGTCGGTGGTGGCGATCAACAAGAACCACGAGCGCCTGGTGGGACGGGTGGCGCGCAACCAGGCCATCGTCAATTCCCAGAATACCATTTTTTCAATAAAACGCCTCATGGGTCGCAAGTATGAGGATCCGGAAGTGCAGCGCACCCTGCCGCGCATCCCGTACATTGTTCTACCGGCCGAGAATGGCGATCTGCGTGTAAAAATGGAGGATAAGGAATATTCCCCGCCGGAAGTTTCCGCCATGATCCTGGCCAAGATCAAGCGGGATGCCGAAGCCTACCTGGGTGAAGCGGTGACGCAGGCCGTCATCACGGTGCCGGCTTATTTCAATGATGCCCAACGCAACGCCACCAAGGATGCCGGAAAGATTGCCGGCCTGGAGGTGCTGCGCATCATCAACGAGCCGACCGCCTCCTCGCTGGCATACGGCCTGGACAAGAAAAACAACGAGATCATCGCCGTGTATGACCTGGGCGGCGGCACATTCGATATTTCGATCCTGGATGTGGGTGAAGGCGTTTTCCAGGTGCGTTCCACCAACGGGAATACCTTCCTGGGCGGGGATGACTTTGACCTGCGCATCATGGATTATTTCATCCAGGAATTCCAGCGTGAGAACGGGATCGACCTGCGGCAGGACAAGCAGGCCATCCAGCGCCTGCGCGAGGCGGCTGAGAAGGCCAAGATCGAACTCTCGACCATGCTGCAGACCGAAATCAACCTGCCGTATCTCACGGCGGATGCGAGCGGCCCGAAACACCTGGTCATGACCATGACGCGCGCCAAGTTGGAGCAGCTCACGGGCGACCTGGTGGCGGGAACCCTGGGCCCGGTCAAACAAGCCCTGGCAGACGCAGGTCTAAATCCTTCCGAAATAAATGAAGTCGTCATGGTGGGTGGGATGACCCGCATGCCCTCCGTGCAGGAAGCCGTGCGGAGTTACTTTGGCAAGGAACCCCACAAGGGCGTCAACCCCGATGAAGTGGTGGCGGTCGGCGCAGCCATCCAGGCGGGTGTGCTGGGAGGGGAAGTGAAGGATATCCTCCTGCTGGACGTGACTCCACTGACGCTGGCGATCGAGACACTGGGCGGCGTTGCCACCCCGCAGATCGATCGCAATACCACCATCCCGACCCGCAAGAGCCAGGTCTTTTCGACCGCCTCTGACAGCCAGACGCAGGTGGAGATCCACGTATTGCAGGGGGAGCGCCCGATGGCCTTGGATAATAAATCGCTTGGCAAGTTCATCCTGGATGGCATTCCTCCGGCGCCGCGCGGCATCCCACAGATCGAGGTGACCTTTGACATAGATGCCAACGGCATCCTGAAAGTCACCGCGGCGGATAAGGCTTCCGGCCGCAGCCAGCACATCACCATCACCGCTTCATCCGGTCTGTCGAAAGAAGAAGTGGAAAAGATGCGACAGGAAGCCGAGGCACATGCCGCCGAGGATAAGAAACGCCGTGATCTGATCGACGCCAAGAACACTGCCGATAATTCCGTTTACGGCGCGGAGAAATTCTTGAGCGAGATGGGTGATAAGGTCCCGGGGGAACTCAAAGCGGAGGTCCAGGCTGCCATGGAAGATGTCAGGAAAATAAAGGATGGGGAAGATGAACCAGCCATCCGCAAAGCCGTGGATGTCCTCAGCCAGGTTGTCCAGAAGGTCGGCGCGGCTGTTTACCAGCAGCAGACACCGCCTGCACCGGCGGAGGGCGAATCCGAGCCCAAACAGGATGGCCCGGAAGTGGTTGACGGGGAAGTGAAAGAATAGAGAGCAGAGAACGGAGAACGGAGAAGGGAGAACGGAGAATAGTTGGTAATAAGCAAATGTTCTCAAATCATCTACCCTCTGCTCCCTGGAAATAATTATGACCAATCGCGATTACTACGAGATCCTCGGTATTCCCAGAAATGCCTCCACGGATGACATCAAGTCAGCCTTCCGCAAGCTGGCGCGCCAGTATCATCCCGATGTAAGCAAGGAGCCGGACGCCGAGGAAAGATTCAAGGAGATAAACGAAGCCTACGGCGTGCTCTCTGATCCGCAGAAGCGTGCCCGCTACGACCAGTTTGGCCGCGCCGGTCTCGGCGAGATGGGCGGCATGCCGGATTACGCCACCATGGATTTCAATGACATCTTTGAAGAAATCCTGGGAGGCTTCGGTTTTGGATTCGGTGGGGGGGGCAGCCGTTCACGACGCCCGCACCGGGGACGTGACCTGCAGGTGCGTGTGGATCTGACCTTTGAAGAAGCCATCTTCGGCGTTGAGAAGTCGATCGAAGTAACGCGCAATGAAACCTGCGGGAGCTGTCACGGCTCCGGAGCTGAACCCGGCACCAGCCCGCAGCGTTGCAGCACCTGTGGTGGACGCGGCGAGGTCCGCCAGGTACGGCAGACCATTTTTGGGTCGATGATGCAATCGGGGCCATGCCCCACCTGTGGCGGGCGCGGCGAGGTGATCTCAACACCCTGCCATACCTGTCGCGGTGAGGGTCTGGAACGTAAGACGGTCAAGAAGGTTGTTCCCATTCCGGCCGGTGTGGACAACGGCAACCAGATCCGGTTGGCCGGGGAGGGGGAACCGGGTACAAACGGCGGACCGCAGGGAAACCTGTACCTGTTGGTTAACGTTCAAGGACATAAATTCTTCAAACGGCGTGAGAATGATATCCTGCTCAACCTGGATATTAATATCGCCCAGGCTGTGCTGGGTGCCGAAGTCGAAATTCCTACCGTGAATGGCAATGAGACATTGAAAATTCCAGCCGGGACGCAGCCGGGAAGAGTGTTTACGCTCAAGGCGCGCGGCGTGCCCTACATCCGCAAGTCCGGCCGCGGTGATCAGCTGGTGATCGTCAATATCGACATCCCGTCCAAGCTTTCGAAGGAACAAAGGGAACTCTTTGAGAAACTGGCCGCCACGCTGGGGACAACCGTCAAACCGAAAGAGAAGGGCTTCCTGGACTGGCTGAACGAGACTCTGGGAGGCTAGCAACTTGGATATGACAGCAGCCTTGTGATGAAAAAATGAGAAAGGTGAACCGGCCATGTTCCGGGCGAGGGCGGATATGCCTGGAAGCTTTGCACTGACAACTTGTTTTGGATTGGCCAAATTCTGTCCATGGAGCTGATCAGCTGTGAAAAAGGTTTTTCTCCAAATATGGCAAATCTTGCCGAGCTGGTTGCAGAAAATTGCCCTGGCGATGCTCATGCCCCACTACCTGGTCATCGCCATAGCGGTTGTCTTCAACGAAAAGGACCAAATCCTGCTTTGCAAGCCTACCTACCG
>Ga0209253_10000723_pt1 | contig 28648 bp, 36 predicted proteins | sample FrelakmetBRP12BR_FD_187145 | JGI IMG/M metagenome (GOLD analysis project Ga0209253, IMG submission 187145) | Freshwater lake sediment microbial communities from the University of Notre Dame, USA, for methane emissions studies - BRP12 BR (SPAdes)... | ecosystem: Environmental > Aquatic >...
AAGCCTCTGTCGAAAGTAATCTATCGTCAAACTAAGTCCCTCGTCGAAGGGAACCTTCGGTCGCCATCCAAGTCTAGTCCGAGCGAGCGTGATGTCCGGCCGGCGCTTTACCGGATCGTCCGGCGGTAATGGTCTGTATTCGATATCTCCCTGTGACCCGGTGATCTTGATAATCGTCTCCGCCAACTCAAGCATTGTCATCTCATGCGGGTTGCCAAGATTAACCGGGCCGATGAACTCGTCTTTTTCCATGAGCAACATCAGGCCCTCAACAAGATCACTGACGTAACAGAAAGACCGCGTCTGGCTTCCGTCCCCGTAAACGGTAAGCTGTTCACCTCTTAGCGCTTGAACAATGAAGTTGCTAATCACTCTGCCGTCATCCAGCGCCATGCGTGGTCCGTAGGTGTTGAATATTCGGGCTATGCGAATATCAACATCGTTTTGACGGTGGTAATCCAGCATGAGGGTTTCGGCAAGGCGCTTCCCTTCGTCGTAGCAGCTCCGCAATCCTATGCAGTTCACGTTTCCCCAGTACGACTCGGGCTGTGGGTGGACGGTTGGATCACCGTAGACCTCCGAGGTTGATGCCTGGAGAATACGGGCCTTCACCCTTTTCGCCAATCCAAGCATGTTGAGGGTGCCCATGACGTTCGTTTTCACGGTCTTGACCGGATTGTACTGGTAGTGCACGGGTGATGCCGGGCAAGCAAGGTTGTAGATCTGGTCCACCTCGAGGAGAATGGGGTTTACCAGATCATGCCGAACGAGCTCGAAGCGATAATTTCGAAAGAGATGCTTGATGTTATCCCTGCTGCCGGTGAAGAAGTTGTCGAGGCAGATCACCTCGTCACCTCCCTCGATCAAACGCTCGCAAAGATGACTGCCGATGAACCCGGCGCCGCCGGTGACCAGAATCCGTCTTGGCATGCGTGCCTCCGTCTCTTGCTAATTCGAGCAGATCAAATCACTTCACCAAAGCGTTCAATTGAAGCTCCCTGCGGCCAGCCTCAGGGAATCTTCGAAATGCAAGGAAAAGATCCTATTTTATTGAAGTTCGCTCGCTAACTCCGCAGCAAGCTGCGGGGAATGCGCTCGCTGAAGCATTTTCAACTCGATAAACTGCGGAGCATTCGCCATTTTGCATTTTAATATTTTTCATTAGACAGCTGCCCTCTGCTCTATGGCCTATGCTGTTCATCACGGACCACTGCCAACGGACACTCAGCTATCTGCCCCACTTGTCCTGAGCTTGTCGAAGGATGCCTTGCACCTTGTGCCTCATGCCTTGAGCCTCCTGTTACGCGTGGGTACTTGGTGACAGGCCAGATCCAAAGGTCAATTTTTCACCAGCGTCCCCGGTATTCGTACTGCTCCCACCCGCTGGGACCTTTTCGAAGGGTGATCATATACAACACCTTACATGCCGTTGGCTGCTTGGTCAATCTTCGGCTCCGAGCGGGAACATGTTCTTGTGCTTTTTCTGGCCACGGACCAATGGCAACTTGTATGAAACTTCATGTCGGCAAGGTGTTTTCAGTCTTGCGAAGGACCTTCATCCGCGGCGCGTGTCCACGATACAAGGCCAAAGTTTCTTGTTCGATCAAACTTGCCGCGACAGCGGCAAGCGGCTAGGCTGACCACTGACAACGGACAACTGACTCGAAGTGGGAGGAGGTTGCAGTGAAAGAGCTGTACAACCTGTTTGTTCGTCCCAAAGATCCGCTCAGCTTCAACGCGGTCCGCATCTCCCTTGCCTCACCGGAGAAGATCCTTGAGTGGTCCTACGGGGAGATCAAGAAGCCCGAGACCATCAATTACCGGACCTTCAAACCGGAGCGAGATGGGCTCTTCTGTGCCAAGATCTTTGGCCCCACCAAGGATTACGAATGTAACTGCGGCAAGTACAAGCGCATGAAGCACCGTGGGGTTGTGTGTGAAAAGTGCGGTGTCGAGGTAATCCAGGCCAAAGTCCGGCGGGAGCGCATGGGTCATATCGAGCTTGCCGCTCCCGTGGCCCACATCTGGTTCCTTAAGAGCCTGCCGAGCAAGGTGGGGAACCTCCTGGATCTCACCCTGAAGGAGCTGGAAAAGGTCCTCTACTTCGACTCCTACATCGTCCTCGACCCCGGGGACACACCCCTCGGCAAGCAGGAGCTCCTGAGCGAGGACCGCTTCCGCCAGCTCCGGGAGCAGTATGGTGATCGGTTCAAGGTGGGGATCGGCGCTGAGGCCATCAAGAAGCTTCTGGCCGGGCTGGACCTCGACAAGCTCGCCGAGGAGCTCCGGGCGGAGATGACCAAGACCAACTCGGTGGCCAAGAAGAAGAAGCTCGCCAAACGGCTCAAGGTGGTGAACGCCTTTCGCGAGTCCGGGGCGAAACCTCAGTGGATGATCCTCGAGGTGATCCCGGTGCTGCCGCCCGACCTGAGACCGCTCGTTCCCCTGGACGGCGGTCGCTTCGCCACGAGCGACCTGAACGACCTCTACCGGAGGGTGATCAACCGGAACAATCGGCTGCGGCGTCTCAAAGAGCTAAATGCCCCCGAGATCATCATCCGCAACGAAAAGCGGATGCTCCAGGAGGCGGTGGACGTCCTTTTCGACAACGGCCGCCGGGGAAAGACCATCACCGGGCCGAACAAGCGGCCGCTCAAATCCCTCTCCGACATGCTTAAAGGAAAGCAGGGCCGGTTCCGCCAAAACCTCCTCGGGAAACGGGTGGACTACTCCGGCCGCTCGGTGATCGTTATCGGTCCGGATCTGCGCCTCCACCAGTGCGGCCTTCCCAAGAAGATGGCTCTCGAGCTTTTCAAACCCTTCGTGTACAACAAACTCGAGGAGCGGGGCTACGTGACCACCATCAAGAGCGCCAAGAAGATGGTGGAGAAAGAGACCCCGGAGGTGTGGGACTGCCTGGACGAGGTGGTCAAGGAGTACCCGGTGCTCCTCAACCGAGCCCCGACCCTACACCGCCTCGGAATCCAGGCCTTTGAGCCGATCCTCATCGAGGGGAAGGCGATTCAGATCCATCCCCTGGTTTGCGCCGCCTTCAACGCCGATTTTGACGGCGACCAGATGGCGGTTCACATCCCCCTCTCCATCGAGGCGCAGATCGAGGCCCGGGTGCTCATGATGAGCACCAATAACATTCTGAGCCCGGCCCACGGCGAGCCCGTCATCGTGCCAACCCAGGATATCGTCCTCGGCATCTACTACATGACCAGGGAGAAGCCCTTTGCCAAGGGCGAGAACAAGGTTTTCGCCAGTCCAGGCGAGGTTCGCTGCGCCTACGATGCCGGGGAACTCGACCTTCATGCCCGCATCCACGTGCGCATGAACGGCAAGCGCATCCGGACGACCACCGGCAGGATCCTCCTCTCCGAGGTGGTGCCGCAGCAGCTCCCCTTCGATCTCATCAACCGGGTCATGACCAAGCGGGCCCTCGCCGAGCTCTTCGACCGGTGTTACCGGACGGCGGGAACCAAGGAGACGGTGCTCCTGGCCGACCGGATCAAGGACATCGGCTACCGCTTCGCCACCCTCTCCGGTGTCTCCATCGCTGTTTCCGACATGGTCATCCCCACGCGGAAGCAGACGATTATCGAGGAGGCGAGCGAGAACATCCGGGAGATCGAGCGCCAGTACAACGAAGGTCTTATCACCGACGGCGAGAAGTACAACAAGGTGGTGGACATCTGGGCCAAGGCGACGGAAGACATCGCCGGCGAGATGATGAAGGAGATCGCCACCGAGACCATCATCGGTCCCGAGGGCAAGAAAGAGCAGATGCCCTCCTTCAATCCCATCTTCATGATGGCGGATTCCGGCTCCCGGGGAAGCAAGGACCAGATGCGCCAGCTCTCCGGCATGCGCGGTCTCATGGCCAAACCCTCGGGCGAGATCATCGAGACTCCCATTACCGCCAACTTCCGGGAAGGCCTCACCGTACTCCAGTACTTCGTTTCCACCCATGGCGCGCGGAAGGGTCTTGCAGACACGGCACTCAAGACGGCCAACTCCGGGTATCTCACCCGACGTCTCGTGGATGTGGCGCAGGACTCCATCATCAGCGAGGAAAACTGCGGCACCATTGACGGTATCTACGTGGAGGCCCTCACCGAGGCGGGCGAGATCATCCAGCAGCTAAGCGAGCGTATCCTCGGCCGGGTGGCGTGGAAGGACATCAAGGATCCCCTTACGGATGAGGTGTTGATTCCGGCCAACGACGAGATTGACGAGTCGGCTCTGATCCGCATCGAAGAGGCGGGCGTCGAGCGCGTACCCATCCGCTCGGTGCTCACCTGCCGGAGCCGGCGCGGTGCCTGCATCAAGTGTTACGGCCGAGACCTCGCCCACGGGCGCCTGGTGGAGATCGGCGAGGCCATCGGGATCATTGCCGCTCAGTCCATCGGCGAGCCCGGCACCCAGCTCACCATGCGTACCTTCCACATCGGTGGCACGGCGAGCAAGCGGATCGAACAGACCTCCATCAGCAACCGCTTCCCGGGAACGGTGAGGTTCGTCAACCTCGGCACCGTCCGGAACGTGGAGGGCGACCTCGTGGTGATGAACCGGAACGGCGAGATCACCATCGTTGGCGAGGGAGGTCGAGAGCGCGAGCGGTACCAGATAATCTACGGCGCCAAGCTCAAGGTCATCGACGGGCAGCAAGTAGAGGGCAACACGCTCCTCGCCGAATGGGATCCCTTTACGACGCCCATCCTCACCGAGGTTAAGGGAGCGGTCAAGTTCGGTGACATCATGGAAGGGATCACCATGCAGGAGAAGGTGGACCCCGTCACCGGCAAGTCGAGCAAGGTGATCGTCGAGACCCGGGATCCCGATGTGCGGCCGCGCGTTTCGATCAAGGACGAGGCGGGAAGGACGGCCAAGGTGGGAAAAGGTCAGGCCCGCTACTTCATGCCGGTGGGTGCCATCATCATGGCGTCCGAAGGCGATCAGGTGGCCGCCGGCGACGTTCTCGCCAAGATCCCGCGGGAAACCACGAAGACCAAGGACATCACTGGCGGTCTGCCGCGAGTGGCCGAGCTTTTTGAGGTACGGAAGCCCAAGGAGCAGGCGGTTATCACCGAGATCACCGGCACGGTCTCCTTCGGCAAGGATACCAAGGGCAAACGGAAGGTCATCATCACCCCGGAGGTGGGCGATCCCAAGGAGTATCTCATTCCCAAAGGGAAACACATCAGCGTCCACGAGGGGGACCTGGTGCGGGCCGGGGAGCCGCTCATGGACGGGTCAGCCAACCCCCATGACATCCTCACCATCCTGGGTGAGAAGGAGCTCGCCAAGTATCTCGTGAACGAGGTGCAACAGGTTTACCGGCTCCAGGGTGTGAAGATCAACGACAAGCACATCGAGGTTATCGTGCGGCAGATGCTCAGGCGGATTCGTATCAGCGACGCCGGCGACTCCGATTTCCTTGTGGGCGAGCATGTGGAAAAGTACCCCTTCGAGGAGGCCAACCAGAAGCTCCTTGCGGCCGGGAAGCGCCCGGCTGTGGGCGAGCCCATGCTTCTCGGGATTACCAAGGCTTCCCTCAGCACGCAGAGCTGGATCTCGGCCGCCTCCTTCCAGGAGACCACCAAGGTTCTCACCGAGGCGGCGGTTGCCGGGAAGATCGACTTCCTCCGCGGACTCAAGGAGAACGTCATCATGGGGAGGCTCATCCCGGCGGGAACGGGCCTGAGGCAGTACCGGGAGATGGTGAAGGCGTAAGGAGCCATCGGAGCAGGCAAGAAAAAGCCTTGACAAGTCTGGATCAGGTCTCTATTATTACAAAATTTTGGTCGACACGGTGGTAACTTGTGATCATTCTCCTCCTCGCGAGGAGGAGAAGGTTTAAGGATAGCGGGGCGAAAAGACAATGCCTACGATCAACCAGTTGGTTCGGAAGGGAAGAGAACGGGTACGGAAAAAGGTGAGCACTCCGGCCCTTCAGGGGTGCCCCCAGAAGCGGGGAGTATGCGTCAGGGTGTACACCACCACGCCCAAGAAGCCGAACTCGGCGCTCCGAAAGATCGCCCGTGTTCGGTTGACAAACGGGATCGAGGTCACCTCCTACATCCCCGGGGTGGGCCACAACCTTCAGGAACACTCGGTGGTGCTGATCCGAGGCGGCCGCGTCAAGGATCTCCCCGGCGTGCGGTACCATATCATTCGTGGCACTCTTGATGCCACCGGTGTGCAGGACCGCCGCAGGGGCCGGTCCAAGTACGGGGCCAAGAGGCCGAAGTAACCGGTTGACGGCTGGTCATCATTAGCATGGGCCACTGACGCTGGTTGTCGTGGCCCATGCCGTGTCTCGGGCCAAGTGAGACCCGAACGCGGGGTGACACAACCAGTTCTAGGCTCGGGAGTAGTCTAATGCCGAGAAGACGAGAGGTCACCAAGCGGGATACGCTGCCAGACCCCAAGTATGGGAGCAAACTGGCGGCGAGGTTCATCAACTCCATTATGCGGAGGGGCAAGAAGAGCATCGCCGAGCGCATCTTCTACGATGCCCTGGACATTGTTGCCCAGCGCACCAAGAAGGATCCTCTGGAGACCTTCAAGAAGGCCCTGGACAACGTGAGGCCGATGATCGAGGTGAAATCCCGGCGGGTGGGTGGCTCCACGTACCAGGTGCCGGTAGAAGTTCGCAGTGAACGCCAGATCTCCTTGGCAACTCGCTGGATCATCTCCTACGCTGAGGGCCGCTCGGAAAAGAGCATGACCCTCAAGCTCGCGGGTGAGCTCCTCGATGCTGCGAACAATCGGGGCGCGTCGGTCAAGAAGAGAGAAGATACGCACAAGATGGCCGAGGCCAACAAGGCCTTCGCGCATTACCGCTGGTAGAGAGCCCTTTGTTGTCAGTGGTCCGCGGTCCGTTGGGTAGAGGTGACCACCCACGCCTTTGCCGATCGCAAAGGGAATAGAACGGACGAGTGAGCCTCTGAATAGAAGATAAGGTGGGTGCTGCCTGCCCAAAAACGTTCGGTGGAGTGAGACACAATGCCCCGGCAAGTCCCTCTGGAAAGAGTTCGTAACATCGGCATCATGGCCCACATCGATGCCGGGAAGACGACCACCACCGAGCGTATCCTCTATTACACCGGGGTCTCCCACAAGATGGGGGAGGTGGACCAAGGCACGGCGGTGATGGACTGGATGGAGCAGGAGCAGGAGCGGGGCATCACGATTACCAGCGCCGCCACCACCTGCTTCTGGAGGGATCACCGCATCAACGTCATCGACACTCCCGGCCATGTGGACTTCACCATCGAGGTGGAGCGGTCACTTAGGGTTCTCGATGGCGCGGTGGCTGTCTTCTGCGCCGTGGGTGGAGTGCAGCCCCAGTCCGAGACGGTCTGGCGCCAGGCGGATCGCTACGCCGTTCCGCGGATCGCCTTCGTGAACAAGATGGATCGGATGGGGGCGAATTTCGACCGCTGTCTGGAGATGATGCGAACCCGCTTGGGCGCCGTACCCGCAGCGGTTCAGGCTCCTCTCGGCCGAGAGCAAGCCTTCCGGGGGGTTGTGGATCTGATCGCCATGGAGGCGGTGATCTGGGACGACAGCACTCTCGGCGCCACCTTACGCACCGCGGAAATTCCCGGAGATCTGCGAGATGAAATGGAGGAGCGCCGCGGGCGGTTGATCGAGGCGGTGGCGGAAACCGACGAGACTCTGCTGGAAAAGTACGTGGAGGGGCTTCCTATCGGCAGTGAGGGGATCCAGGCGGCCCTCCGGCGCGCAACCCTCCAGCTCAAGCTCGTCCCGGTGCTCTGTGGCGCAGCTTTCAAGAACAAAGGCGTGCAGCTCCTTCTGGACGGCATCGTCGACTACCTCCCCTCGCCGCTGGATGTGCCGGCCATTGTCGGCGTGACCCCCAAGGGCGAGAATGAGACGCGGGTCCCCCATGACGACGAGCCCTTCGCGGCGCTGGCCTTCAAGATCATGACCGATCCCTTTGTGGGTCACCTGACCTTTCTCCGGGTGTATTCCGGACATCTGACCAGCGGGACTCAGGTGTTGAACAGCACTAAGGCAGTGCGGGAGAAGATCGGCCGCCTGCTTAAGATGCACGCCAACAAGCGGGAAGAGATCAGAGAGATCGTTGCCGGTGACATCGTGGCCGCCGTCGGTCTCCGCAATACGGCTACAGGCGATACCCTCTGCCACCCGGCTCACCCGATCGTCCTCGAGTCCCTGCAGATCCCGAAACCCGTGATCTCCATCGCCATCGAACCGCGAAGCAAGGCGGACCAGGAACGGCTGGGTGCGAGCCTCGCCAAGGTTGCCGCCGAGGATCCGTCCTTCACGGTGCGGGTTGACCAGGAGACCAGTGAGACCATCATCTCGGGGATGGGGGAGCTTCATCTCGAGATCATTGTCGACCGGCTGCTCCGGGAGTTCAAGGTGGACGCCAACGTGGGTCGGCCCCAGGTGGCGTACCGGGAAACCATTACCCGGAAGGTGAGGGCCGAGGGGCGATTGGTCAAACAGACCGGCGGCCGCGGTCAGTACGGCCACGTCTGGTTGGAGCTTGAGCCCAATATACGGGGCGGAGGGTTCGAGTTCCGGGATCGGACCGTGGGCGGAGTGGTGCCGCGCGAGTACATAGGCGCCGTGGAGCGCGGCGTGCGAGAGGCCATGGATCGAGGAGTGTTCGCCGGCTACCCGATCGTGGACGTGAAGGTCAGTCTGGTGGACGGCTCGTACCACGAGGTAGACTCATCCGACATCGCCTTCACCATTGCCGGCTCCATGGCCACCAAAGCTGGAGTCAAGGACGGCGCCCCCATCCTGCTCGAGCCCATCATGGCTGTCGAGGTCGTGGTGCCGGAGGAGTTCATCGGCGAGGTGGTGGGCGACTTCAACCGCCGTCGCGGCCGCATCGTTCGCCTGGAGAGCCGCCCCGGTGTGCAAGTGATAACGGCCTCCGTCCCCCTGGCGGAGGTGTTCGGCTACGCTACAGATCTGCGGTCGGCCACTCAGGGACGGGCCACGTTCCATATGCAATTTTCCCATTACGATCCGGTGCCGCTCTCCATCAGTCAGGAAGTGAGGGCTGCTGCTGCCGGCTGATCTTCGAGGATGTGCGGTCCGGGCTTGAGTGAGCGGCCCGGCCCGGACGACAGTGTCAGCTCCAAGGAGGGACCGCCATGGCGAAGAAGAAGTTTGAGAGGAAGAAGCCGCACGTAAACGTTGGGACGATTGGGCATATTGATCATGGGAAGACGACGTTGACGAGTGCGATCACGAAGCATTTGGCGAAGCGAGGCCTGGCGGAGTACATCCCCTTTGATCAGATAGACAAGGCGCCGGAGGAGAAGGAGCGAGGGATCACGATAGCGACGGCGCATGTGGAGTATGAGACGGGCAAGCGTCACTATGCGCACGTAGACTGTCCTGGACATGCGGACTACATCAAGAACATGATCACGGGTGCGGCGCAGATGGACGGGGCGATTTTGGTGGTAGCGGCGGATGACGGGCCGATGCCGCAGACGCGGGAGCACATTTTGTTGGCGCGTCAGGTTGGGGTGCCGTACATTGTGGTGTTTTTGAACAAGGTTGACATGGTGGATGATGCGGAGCTGATCGAGCTCGTGGAGTTGGAGTTGCGGGAGTTGCTTTCGAAGTATGGGTTTCCGGGGGATGAGACGCCGATTGTACGGGGCAGTGCGTTGAAGGCGTTGGAGAGTGATGATCCGGGGAGTGGGGAGGCCCGGTGTATTTTTGAGTTAATGGATGCGGTGGACCAGTATGTACCGGAGCCGGTGCGAGAGGTTGACAAGCCGTTTTTGCTGCCCGTTGAGGATGTATTCAGCATTTCTGGACGTGGGACGGTGGTGACGGGCCGGGTTGAGCGGGGGATCGTGAGGGTTGGTGATGAGGTAGAGATAGTGGGGATTCGGCCGACGGTGAAGACGGTGTGTACCGGGGTGGAGATGTTCCGCAAGACTCTGGATCAGGGTCAGGCGGGAGACAATATTGGGGTATTGCTGCGGGGGATCAAGCGGGAGGAAGTTGAGCGTGGTCAGGTAGTGGCGAAGATGGGGTCGATCACGCCGCACACGCATTTTCGGGCAGAGACGTACGTATTGAAGAAGGAGGAGGGAGGTCGGCACACGCCGTTTTTCAATGGGTATCGGCCGCAGTTTTATTTTCGGACGACGGATGTGACGGGTGTGGTGACGCTGCCCGAGGGTGTTGAGATGGTGATGCCTGGGGACAATGTGTCGATGGCGATTCAGCTGATTGCCCCCATTGCGATGGAGAAGGAGCTGCGGTTTGCCATCCGCGAGGGTGGGCGCACGGTGGGTGCCGGGGTCATCAGCGAGATCATCGAGTAGGCCCTTCCGTGAACCGAGCAACCCCGCGGGGTCAGGAGTAGAGCTGGTATGAGCAATCAGAAGATCCGGATACGGCTCAAGGCGTACGATCACAAGCTCTTGGATCAATCGGCCAATGAGATTGTGGAGACCGCCAGGCGGACCGGCGCCAAGGTGGCGGGCCCCATTCCGCTGCCGACCAAGATCAACAAGTATTGCGTGCTTCGCTCTCCCCACGTGGATAAGAAGTCAAGGGAGCAGTTCGAGATCCGTACGCACAAGAGGCTCCTGGACATCGTCGATCCCACGCAGCAGACGGTGGACGCCCTCATGAAGCTGGACCTGTCGGCGGGCGTGGATGTGGAGATCAAGCTCTAACAATTGTCCCTAGCTCTTAGTCCGTAGTCCGTTGCGAGCGATGGACGGATTTTGAAGCTCACAACGGACAGCGGACCACGGACAACGGACGCATGAGTACATGGCCATGGTGAATGCACTCGTCGGCAAGAAGCTGGGAATGTCCCGGGTCTTTTCCTCCGAAGGTGAGGTCACCCCGGTGACGGTTCTGCAGGTTGGACCCTGCACCATCACGCAGATCAAGACGGCAGCCCGTGACGGTTACAATGCCTTGCAACTCGGGTTCGGCTCGAGGAAACCGAAGTCTACCAGCAAGGCCGTCCTTGGTCACGTCAAGAAGTCCGGCAAGGGGCCCTTTACGTGCCTGCGCGAGTTGAAGGTCTCGGAAGTGAAGGAGTTCGAGCTCGGCCAGGAGCTGGGCGCCGACATCTTCCAGGTGGGCGAGATTATCCACGTGACGGGGACGAGCAAGGGCAAGGGCTTTGCCGGAACCGTCAAACGCTGGAAATTTTCCCGGGGTCCCATGACCCATGGCAGCATGAACAAGCGTCCCCCGGGGTCCATTGGCTCCAGCGCCTGGCCTTCTCGGGTTGTTCCGGGAAAGAAAATGCCGGGGCACATGGGGAATCGCCGGGTGACCATGAAAAACCTCAGGGTCGTCGACGTCCGACCCGACCAGAACGTTATCCTGGTCCAGGGCGCAGTGCCCGGCGGGCGGAACGGCATCCTCGTGATCCGAAGGAGTGGGAGATTCTAACAGCGCCGGGGCTTTCGCAAAGGCACACCGGCGGTCATGATCCTGCGGGAGTGCAGCGACGGAGCGGAAAGAGGCAGATCATGCCAACAGTGGCCGTTTACAACACCAAGAAAGAGCAGGTTGGTGAGATCGAGCTCAAGGACGAGATCTTCAACGTCCCGGTGAAGCCTCACCTCCTCCACGAGGTTGTCACCATGCAACTGGCCCGGCGGCGTGCCGGGACCGTTGCCACGAAAGGGCGTTCCGAGGTGAGCGGCAGCGGCCGGAAGCCGTGGCGGCAGAAGGGCACTGGTCGGGCCCGCGTTGGCACCCGGACCACACCCCTCTGGCGGGGTGGCGGGATCATCTTTGGGCCCAAGCCGAGAGAGCACGGGCCCAAGGTCAGCAAGAAGATCCGCAAACAGGCCCTCAGAATGGCTCTCAGCAGCAAGCTCGGCGACAACGAGATGGTGGTGCTGGATGAGTTGGCCCTGCCGGCGATGAAGACCAAGGGCTTTGTGGAGGTCCTGAAGGCCTTCGCGGCCGATAATGCCCTGGTGGTCATCCCGGAACGGGATGAGACGGTGGAGCGTTCGGCCCGGAACGTGCCGTCAGCCAAGGTGCTCCGCGCCGACGGCCTCAATGTCTATGACATTCTCAGGTACCGGCAGCTCATACTCACCAAGGGGGCGGTCCCCAAGATCGAAACGGCGTTGCTGAGTCAGGGGCTTTAGGAGTTCGTCATGGAAAATCCCCATGCCATCATCCGTCGGCCGCTCATCACCGAGAAGAGCACGGCCCAGAAAGAGGCGAGCAACAAGTTGGCCTTCGAGGTGGACCGGCGGGCCAATAAGATAGAGATCAAGAACGCGGTAGAGAAGATCTTCAAGGTTCAGGTGGTGGACGTTCACACCATTAATTACCTTGGAAAGCGCAAGCGGCTGGGCCGGTTCGCGGGGCGGAAACCCCACTGGAAGAAGGCTATCGTGACCTTGAAGCCCGGGCAGAAGGTGGAGTTCTTCGAAGGAGTTTAACACCACCTTCCGCCCAGACGGGCGTCACCGAGAGCGAGGCAATTCATGGGAATCAAAGCGGTAAAACCAACCTCTCCTGGGCGACGGTTTCAGACCTACGCCACCTTCGAGGAGATCACCCGAACGACGCCGGAGAAGAGCCTCCTCGAGCCCCTCAAGAAGACCGGCGGCCGGAACTCCTACGGGCGTGTCACGGTGCGCTGGCGAGGGGGCGGCCACAAGCGGATGTACCGGATCATCGACTTCAAGCGCGACAAGGTCAACATCCCGGCCAAGGTGGCGAGCATCGAGTATGACCCCAATCGCTCGGCACGGATTGCGCTTCTCCAGTATGCCGATGGGGAGAAACGGTACATTCTTGCCCCCACGGGCCTGCAGGTGGGGGATACGGTGATCTGCAGCGACGCCGCGGACATCAAGCCCGGCAACACCATGTCCCTCCAGAAGATTCCCCTCGGCACCATCGTCCACAACGTGGAGCTCAAGGCGGGAAAAGGCGGCCAGCTCGCCCGGGGCGCCGGCACCGGCGCGCAGCTCATGGCCAAGGAGGGACGCTACGCCCAGATCAGGCTGCCCTCCGGGGAAGTGCGTATGGTCCGCCTCGAGTGCAAGGCTACCATCGGTCAGGTGGGCAACATCGACCACGAGAACATCACGATCGGTAAAGCGGGACGGAAGCGCTGGCAGGGCCGACTCCCCAAAGTGCGCGGGGTGGCAATGAATCCGGTGGATCACCCCCACGGCGGCGGTGAGGGTAAGAGCTCGGGAGGACGACACCCGGTGACGCCATGGGGTGTTCCCACCAAGGGCTACAGAACCGTTCGGTCTAAGCCGAGTGACAAATACATCATCAAGAGGCGCTCCCGCTAACGGTGGAGGCATGAGGAGGAAAACGTGCCGCGGTCAGTGAAGAAAGGCCCTTTCGTTGATGAGTCCCTGATGAGGAAGGTCCGTCGGGCGCAGGAGACCCAGGATCGACGCATGATCAAGACGTGGTCCCGTCGCTCCACCGTCATTCCCGACTTCGTCGGCATGACCCTAGCGGTGCACAACGGCAAGAAGTTCATCCCGGTGTTCGTTACGGAGAACATGGTCGGCCACAAGTTGGGTGAGTTTGCTCCCACCCGGACCTTTTACGGCCATGCCGGAGACAAGAAGAGCCGCCTGAAGGGCAAGAAGTAAGGTGGGAAGCTCTATGGAAAGCAAGGCAATTGCAAAATACGTGAGGATAGCACCGACGAAGGCTCGGCTGGTGGCTGAACTGATCAAGGGGAAGCCGGTGGATGCCGCGCTCACCCTTCTCAAGTTCGTCCCCAAGAAGGGGGCCCGTCTGCTGAGCAAGGTGGTTCATTCCGCCCTTGCCAACGCGGAGCAGAATCCCAACGTCGATGTGGATACGCTCTACGTGAAGAGAGTTTTTATAGACGGGGGGCCGACCATGAAGCGGTGGCGACCCCGGGCCATGGGCAGGGCAAACAGGATTCTCAAGCGCTCGAGCCATATCACCGTGATCCTTGATGAGGCGTAATGCTGGCTCCGGGGGGATCGCCGCGGGGCCTGGGAGGGGCAGTCCGGTCGAGGAGATAGAGGAGGTGGAGGGTGGGTCAGAAGGTACATCCGTTGGGGTTACGACTCGGCATCATCAGGACCTGGGACTCCAGATGGTTCGCCAGGAAGGGGTACGCCCAGCTTGTTGTTGAGGACGCGAAGCTCCGCTCCTTCCTGAAGAAGAAGCTCTACCACGCGGGAATCTCCCGGATCGAGATCGAGCGGGCCGCCGACCAGGCAAAGATCCGGATCCATACCGCTCGTCCCGGGATCGTCATCGGTAAGAAGGGCGCCGAGATCGAGGCCTTGAAGCGACAGCTGGCACCGCTGGTGAGACGACAGATCCTCATCGACATCCAGGAGGTGCGCAAGCCTGAGCTGGATGCCACCCTGGTGGCCGAGAACATCGCGCTCCAGCTTACCCGACGGGTTGCCTTTCGCCGGGCCATGAAGAAGGCGGTGGGCGGCGCGCTCAAGTTCGGAGCCAAGGGCGTGCGGGTAGCCTGCTCCGGCCGCCTGGGCGGTGCCGAAATGGCAAGATACGAGTGGTATCGCGAGGGTCGGGTGCCCCTCCACACCCTCCGGGCCGACATTGACTACGGCACGGCGGTAGCCAAGACCACCTACGGGATCATCGGCGTCAAGGTGTGGATCTTCAAAGGCGAGGTCCTCAACTGAGAAAGGTTAGGGAGCTGAGCAGTTATGTTAGCACCGAAGAAGGTCAAGTACCGGAAGCAGCAAAAAGGCCGGAGGCGGGGGAAGGCCTATCGAGGCTCCAACCTGGAATTCGGTGACTACGGCCTCCAGGCTGTCGAGTGTGCGTGGATGAGCGCCAGACAGATCGAGGCCGCCCGTATCGCCATGACCCGGCATATCAAGAGGGGTGGCAAGATCTGGATCCGGGTTTTCCCCGACAAGCCCATCACCAAGAAGCCGGCCGAGACCAGAATGGGAAAGGGCAAGGGACCGCCAGAGGGCTGGGTAGCCGTGGTTCGCCCCGGGAGAATCCTCTACGAGATGGAAGGGGTGACTGAGGCCATAGCCCGGGAGGCCTTCCGTCTCGCCTCGCACAAGCTGAGCTTTGCCACGAAGTTCATCAGCCGGGGAGGGAGCCAATGAAGGCAAAGGAACTCCGGGAACTGAGCATCGAGGAGCTGCAGGCCAAGGGAAAAGAGCTGGGTGAGGCCCTCTTCAATCTTCGATTCCAGCATGCCACCAACCAGTTGGATAATACGGCGCAGCTGGGGAAAACCCGGACGGACATCGCCCGGGTGCAGACTATTCTGGCCGAGAAGCGACGAGCGCAGTGAGGTCCCGAGCATGAAGAAGCGTGGTTTGCAGAAGACTCAGACAGGTGTCGTCATCAGCGATAAGATGGACAAGACCGTATTGGTGCAGGTAGACCGACTGGTGCGGCATCCCATGTACAAGAAATATGTGCGTCGGCGGGCCAAGTATGTGGCCCACGACGAGACCAATTCCTGCGGGGTGGGCGATCGCGTGCTCATCCGGGAAACGAGGCCCTTCAGCAAGACGAAACGCTGGCGGGTGAGCGAAATCATCGAGAAGGCGGTGGTCTAGCAGGGGTGATGAGAAACCCCATCGGTCGGCCACCACAAGCGCATGGGCTGCGCGCTGACAGGGGGGAGCAGGGTGCTCTGCACGGCAAAGCCCCGCCAAGGCGGGGTCGCACCATGGAATGACGCGCAGCCGTCCGACCTTCGTGCAGAGCGACGTGACAACGTTCGGGAGGCGTTCCTGCGGTTGGAAAAGTAAGAGGCGGCTTCAGATGCGCTTTGCCTCACAGATCACCCTGTTTCCAGTGGGAGCCCTCTCCGGCTGTCCCGGAGGTCGGGCAACGGAGTGAGTCATGATTCGGGCACAGACAAGATTAACCGCCGCTGACAACTCGGGAGCCAAACAGCTCTACTGCATCAAGGTTTTGGGAGGCTCCCGGAGGCGGTATGCCACGGTGGGAGATATTATCGTCGTCTCGGTGAAAGAAGCGATCCCCAACGCCAAGGTGAAGAAGGGCGACGTCATGAAGGCCGTGGTCGTCCGCACCAAGAAAGAGGTTCGCCGTCGCGACGGCTCTTACATCCGCTTTGACGACAACTCGGCGGTGCTCGTGAACCAGCAGAAGGAGCCCATCGGCACCCGTATCTTCGGGCCGGTGGCCCGGGAGCTCAGGGCCAAACGTTTCATGAAGATCGTCTCTCTGGCGCCAGAGGTGCTGTAAAGGGAACCGCTATGGCAGTGAAGAAGCAGTTTCACGTCAAGAAGAACGACACGGTCAAGGTGATTGCCGGCAAAGAGAAGGGCAAGACCGGCAAGGTCCTCAAGATCCTGGCCAAGAAGGACAGGGCGGTGGTGGAGAAGGTGAACTTCATCAAGCGGCACCAGCGTCCCGGCCCCCACAGCCGCCAGGGGGGGATCGTCGAGAAGGAGGGGCCCATCCACATCGCCAATCTCATGGTGGTGTGTGGCAAGTGCGGAGATCCCGCCCGGCTGGGCCGAAAAATGCTGGAGGACGGCAAACGGATCCGCTACTGCAAGAAGTGCGGCGAGGTTCTCGAGTAACCTCGGAGGGTCGCGCCGGGGTCGAGCGCTCTCCGGCCGCCGCAAAGCGATGCTCTCCGGGTTCTCCGGTTCGGCGCTCATGGGGTTGACGAGATGTCGAGGTTGAAAGAACTGTACGAGAAGGAACACAGGGCGGCTCTCACGAAGCAGTTCGGCTACAAGAGCCCCATGGAGGTCCCACGGCTCGACAAGATCATTCTCAACATGGGCCTCGGGGAGGCCATCCAGAACATCAAAGTCCTGGACTCGGCGGCGGCGGAACTCGCCCTTATCGCAGGCCAGCGACCGGTGATCACGCGGGCGCGGAAGTCCATCGCCTCCTTTAAGCTCCGAGCTGGTATGCCCATCGGCTGCATGGTGACGTTGAGACGGGAGCGGATGTACGACTTCTTTGACAAGCTCGTCAATGTGGGTCTTCCCCGCGTCCGTGACTTCCGGGGAGTTTACGACAAGTCCTTCGACGGCCGAGGCAACTTTACCCTTGGCATCAAGGAGCACATCATCTTCCCGGAGATCGACTACGACAAGATCGACAAGATCAAAGGCCTGAACATTACGATCGTCACCACGGCCAAGACCGACGAAGAGGGGAAGGCGCTCTTGAAACTTATGGGTATGCCCTTCAGGAACTAGTCGTCCCGTCCCCCCCTCGCAGGGTGGGGCAGGCATGGGCATACCGAGGTGCCGTCTCCCTGGCGCTGCAGGAGGAGTAGACCTTGGCGAAAAAGTCAATGATTGCCAAAGCACAGAGGAAATCGAAGTTCTCCACCAGGTCGTACAACCGCTGCCCTCTCTGCGGACGCCCCCGCGCCTTTTTGCGCAAGTTCGGGGTGTGCCGCATCTGTTTCCGCAGTATGGCCCTGAAGGGTGAGCTTCCGGGCGTCGTCAAATCGAGCTGGTAGGAAAAGGAGCAGATCCATGGCCACGACGGATCCCATTGCCGACCTTCTCACCCGTATTCGTAACGGCTCAATGGCCCGGTTTGAGAAGGTGGATATTCCGGCTTCCAACATGAAGCTGAACATCGCCAAGGTGCTGAAGGACGAAGGCTATATCAAGAACTACAAACTCATCAAGGACAAGAGGCAGGGCGTCTTGCGCATCCACCTCAAGTACGATGAGGAGAACGTCCCGGTGATCTCCGGTCTCGAGCGAGTGAGCAAGCCGAGTTGCCGGATTCACGTGGGCTATGACCAGATTCCACCCGTCATGAACGGGCTGGGAACGGTAATTCTCTCCACCTCCAAAGGTATCCTCCCTGACCGGGAGGCACGGAAGCAGAAGGTGGGTGGGGAGGTTCTCTGCAAGGTCTGGTAACGACCTGCATGGAATCCGAGACTGTCGAGGAGGACCTTCCATGTCTCGTGTCGGTAAGAAACCCATCCAGCTCCCCAAGGGTGTAACCGTCAACATCAGGGGGCACGAGATCGAGGTGAGCGGCGGCAAGGGTACGCTCAAGCGCGACCTGCACTCCCACGTCAAGGTGGAGGTGGCGGACGGAACGATCCGAGTGAGCGCGGGCGAGGGCCGGGAGAGCAGCGCTCTGCAGGGGCTGACCCGAACCCTGATCAACAACATGATGGTGGGAGTGACAAACGGCTACACGCGGGTCCTGGAGATCAGCGGGGTCGGCTACCGGTCTGACGTCAAGGGCGACATCCTCAATCTCAGCCTGGGCTACTCTCACCCTATCGAGTTTAAGTTGCCCCAAGGCGTCTCCGCCTCGGTAGACAAGCAGAACCGGATCACCCTGACCTGCATCGACAAAGAGCTCTTGGGGCAGACGGCGGCGAAGATCCGCGCCTTCCGCCGGTGTGACCCCTACAAGGGCAAGGGCGTCAAGTTTGCCGGCGAGGTGTTGCGTCGGAAGGTGGGGAAAGCCGGAGCGAAGTAACCCCAGGTCGTGATGGGCGTGGAAGATTCCCTGGGTGATGGGTGACGTCACCGGAGACCTGGTGGCGTGAGGCCGGAAGGTCGCGGCGAAGCAAAGAGAGCAAGCGGTAACCGGGATCTTGACGACGAGTAAAGGTGACAACCATGGGAGCGGCGAAAAACCCCAGATTGGAAGCACGGCTCAAACGGAAACGACGAATCAGCCGGCGGGTCCGGGGCAACACGGATAGGCCCCGGCTCAATGTGTTTCGCACCAGTCGACATATCTACGCTCAGGTGATCGACGATGTGAACGGCCGTACGCTGGCGGCCGCTTCCACACTGAGCCAGGAGATCCGGGGGCAGGAGAAGGCAAAAGGCAAGATCGACCATGCCAAGCGGGTAGGCAAGTTGATCGCCGAGAAGCTCCTGGCCGCGGGGATCACCAAGGTGGTATTTGATCGCAACGGATTCCTCTACCACGGGCGGGTAGAGGCCCTCGCCGCAGCGGCCAGGGAAGCCGGCCTGCAATTCTAACGGAGAGGAGGCGTTCCCTTGTACGAAATGGACGCAAAGGAGCTCCAGCTCATCGATAAGGTGGTTCATATCAGCCGAGTGGCCAAGGTGGTCAAGGGCGGACGGCGGTTCAGCTTCAGCGCCATTGTGGTGGTCGGAGACGGTCAAGGTTCGGTGGGATTCGGCCTCGGGAAAGCCAACGAAGTGCCTGAGGCGATCCGCAAGGGCGTAGAGCTGGCCAAGAAGGGTATGGTCAAGATACCCCTTATCAATTCCACCATTCCCCACGAGGTTTTTGGCCGTTTCGGCGCCGCCGGTGTCTTCCTCAAGCCCGCCTCCGAGGGAACCGGTGTCATCGCCGGCGGCGCGGTCCGCGCCATCATGGAGGCGGCGGGGATCCAGAACATCCTGACCAAGTGCCTCGGGTCCCACAACCCCCACAACGTAGTGAAGGCGACATTGAGGGGACTGCATCTTCTTCGCCATCCGGACGCCGTGGCCCGGCGGCGCGGGAAGCCCTTCGGAGAGCTGAGGGCCTAGGGGAAGGCCAGCCCAGAGAGATGATGTCCCGGGGCAGGAGAGGCAAGGACCCCGCACCCGATGAGCGACAGGGGCAGAGAGGCGAGAGGTCGCCGGCCTGGTGGCGGAACGGGCTCAGCGATTCTTCGGTGGAGAGAATAGGGTAACGGCATGGCACAGGAAATCAAGGTAACGTTGGTTCGCAGTATGGCGGGAAGGCCCGAGAAGCAGCGAAAGATCCTCAGGAGCCTGGGACTTACCCGCATGCATAAGACGGTCACCCTCTATGATACCCCCCCCGTCATGGGTGCCATTCGCAAGGTTGAGCACATGGTGGAAGTGAAGCGGGGAGCGTGATAGCTTCAGACGAGGCAAGGTGGATCGCATATGAGACTGGATGAGCTGAAACCGCCCCGGGGCGCAAAAACGAAGGCCAAACGCGTAGGGCGCGGTCCGGGATCGGGATCCGGCAAGACGGCAGGCCGAGGGCACAAGGGACAAGGTTCCAGGGCGGGGGGGCTGAAGGCGGCCGGCTTCGAGGGCGGCCAGATGCCCTTGCAGCGGCGCGTTCCCAAGCGGGGGTTCAAAAACCCCTTCAGGAAGCGCTACGCCGAGGTGAACGTGAAAGAGCTCGAGCGTTTCACCGCCAAAACCACGGTGGACGAAGCGCTTCTCCGGCAGAGCGGCGTGGTGAAGGGTGCGTGGGACGGCCTGAAGCTCCTGGGTAACGGCGAGATTACCAAGCCCCTGGTGGTGAAGGTTCACCGCTGCAGCGGGGCGGCCCGTGAGAAGATCGAGGCGGCCGGCGGCAGAATCGAGGTGATCTAACGTGTTGGGTGGCTTCCAGACCATAGGGAAGATTCCTGAGCTCAAGCGCCGCATCCTCATGACCTTTATCCTCCTTGCGGTGTACCGGGTGGGTGCTCATGTGCCGACGCCTGGCATCAACGGCGAGGCCTTGCGGGCTTTCTTTCAACAGAGCCAGGGAACCCTCCTCGGCTTCTTCGACATGTTTGCGGGCGGGGCCTTCAGCAATCTCTCCGTCTTTGCGCTGGGGATCATGCCTTACATCAGCGCCTCCATCATCCTCCAGCTTCTGACGGTGGTGATTCCCTACCTGGACCGGCTCAACAAGGAGGGCGAGGCAGGCCGGAAGAAGATCACCCAGTACACTCGCTACGGGACCGTCGTCCTCAGCCTGATTCAGGGGTTCGGCATCGCCTTTGGGCTTGAGGGCATGACCGGCCCCGGCGGCGAGATGGTGGTTCTCGTTCCAGGGTGGGGTTTCCGGTTGATGACGGTGATTACCCTTACGGCCGGTACCGCCTTCATCATGTGGCTGGGTGAGCAGATCACCGAGCGGGGGATCGGCAACGGCATCTCTCTCATCATCTTTGCCGGCATCGTGGCCCGTATGCCCCTCGCCATCTTCAACACCTTCAGGCTCGTCAGGACCGGCGAACTCTCCACCTTCATGATGCTCGTCATTGTGGTCATGATGGTCCTGGTGGTGGCGGCGATCATCTTCGTGGAGCGGGGCCAGCGCCGCATTCCCGTCCAGTATGCCAAGCGGGTGGTGGGCCGGAGGATGTACGGCGGCCAGAGCACTCATCTCCCCCTCAAGGTGAACACGGCAGGGGTCATCCCCCCGATCTTCGCCTCGTCCATCATCATGTTCCCGGCGACCATTGCCCAGTTCATTCAGGTACCGTGGATGAAGGGGATTGCCGACGCCCTCGGGCCCGGAAAGCTCATCTACAGCCTCCTCTACGTGGCCTTTATCGTTTTCTTCTGCTACTTCTACACCGCGGTGGTCTTCAACCCGGTGGACGTGGCGGACAATATGAAGAAGTACGGGGGCTACATCCCCGGCATGCGTCCAGGCAAGAAGACCGCAGACTACATCGATCGGGTGCTCTCCCGGATCACCTTGGGCGGGGCCATCTACGTTTCCGCCGTCTGTGTGCTCCCCACCATCCTTATCCAGAAGTTCCAGGTGCCCTTCTATTTCGGCGGCACGGCTCTGTTGATCGTGGTGGGGGTGGCCATCGACACCGTCGCCCAGATCGAATCCCACATGCTGACCCGGCACTATGAGGGGTTCATCAAGAAGGCGCGGATCAAGGGAAGACGCTAAGGAAGACCCGGGCGGGATAGGCCGCCGTAAGGAGAGGGCTGTCGTTATCGGCGGCGGGCGCTAGGTATGGAGGAGGACCAAGCGGCGAGATTTGCTTTAAGGAAGCACGCCGCACTGGTTGGGCGATCTGCTAACCGCATTTTCTGGGACGGAGGGTACCATGAACATCATTTTGCTGGGTCCGCCGGGAGCAGGAAAGGGTACACAGGCCAAGATGCTCATTGACAAGTACAAGATGCCGCAGATCTCCACCGGGGACATCCTGAGGGCGGCGGTGAAAGAAGGCACCCCTCTCGGGAAGGAGGCGAAGAGCTACATGGACAAGGGGCAACTGGTGCCCGACTCGGTGGTGATCGGCATCGTCGAGGAGCGGATTCAGCAGCCCGATTGTCAGCACGGCTACATGCTGGACGGGTTTCCGCGCACCGTCCCCCAGGCGGAGGCCCTGGACGAGATGCTAAAGAAACGGAAGTCGAAGATCGACCATGTCGTGAGTGTCGAGGTGGCCAGGGATGAACTCGTCAAGCGTCTCACCGGGAGACGCACCTGTCGGGAATGCGGCGCCGGTTTCCACCTCCACTTCGATGCGCCTAAGAAGGCGGGTAAGTGCGACAAGTGCGGCGGCGAACTCTATCAGCGGGACGATGACAATGAGAAGACGGTGACCGCCCGACTCCAGGTTTACGAAAACCAGACCTTCCCGTTGATCGAGTACTACAGGAAGCAGGGGAAGCTGCGCCCAGTAGACGGCGTGGGTGAGATGAAGACCATATTCGAGCGGATCACCAAGGTGCTCTCCTGAGGCGAGATGATCCACCTGAAATCTCCCCAAGAGCTCGCCATCATGCGTGACGCCAACCGCATTGTGGCCGAGATCCTCGCCGAGCTTGCGGCGCACGTGGCTCCGGGCGTCACTACCATGGAGCTCAACGACCTCAGTGAGACCCTGGCGAACAACCACCGGGTGCGGCCGGCCTTCAAGGGCTACAGAGGGTTTCCCTGTGCTCTCTGCGCCTCGGTGAATGAAGAGGTTGTCCATGGGATCCCCTCGCGCAGCCGAGTGCTGCGGCAGGGGGATGTGGTCAGCCTGGATTTCGGCGTCATTTACCGGGATTTCTACGGCGACGCCGCCGTCACCATGGCCGTCGGGGAAGTGGACGAGGCTGCCAGGGCTCTCCTGCGAACGGCGGCGGAGGCCCTTTACCAGGGGATTTCCCAGGCGGTGGCCGGGAACCATCTCTCGGATATCGCTCACGCTGTTCAGAGTCACGTGGAGCGGCGCGGCTACTCGGTGGTCAGAGAGTTTACGGGTCACGGTATCGGGCGTAGCCTCCATGAGGACCCCCAGGTTCCCAACTTCGGTCGCCCGGGGATGGGTGTCCAACTCAAGGCCGGTATGGTGCTCGCCATAGAACCCATGGTGAACCAGGGCGAGAGTGCCATCGAGATCCTCCAAGACGGTTGGACGGCGGTTACCAGGGATCGGCGGCTCTCGGTGCACTTCGAGCATTCGGTTGCCATCACCGAGAACGGACCGGAGATCCTGTCCCGGTTGTGAGGGCGGAGACAAGTCGGAGGTCACTGCGGAGGAGCGGATGGCGAAGGAAGAAGCCATTTCGGTCGAGGGCACAGTGGTGGAGCCCCTGCCAAATGCCATGTTTCGGGTGGAGTTGGCGAACGGCCACCGGGTCTTGGCTCACGTATCCGGCAAGATGCGGATGCATTTCATCAAGATCCTCCCCGGAGACACGGTAACCGTCGAGCTTTCACCCTACGATCTCACCCGAGGCCGAATTACCTATCGGGTGAAGTAGCTGCGAGAGGGACCAGGGGAATGGAGAATTCATTATGAAAGTGCGAGCTTCGGTCAAGCGCATTTGCCGCAAGTGTAAGATCGTTCGGCGCCATGGCACCGTGCGAGTCATTTGCGAAAATCCCAGACATAAGCAACGTCAGGGATAACAACGGAGGGAAGAGCATTGGCACGTATTGCAGGTATCGACTTGCCCAAGAACAAGCGGATAGAGATCGCGCTCACGTACATCTACGGCATCGCCCGGTCCACCTCCCAGAAGATTCTGGCCGAGGCCGGGGTCGACCCGAACACCAAATCGGACCAACTCACGGAAGACGAGATCACCCGCATCCGGCGGATCATCGACAGCGAGTACAAGGTGGAGGGTGATCTTCGGGCCGAGATCTCCATGAACATCAAGCGACTCATGGATCTCGGCTGTTACCGGGGGCTGCGTCACCGCCGAGGGCTCCCTGTTCGCGGGCAACGTACCCATACCAACGCCCGCACGCGCAAGGGCCCGCGGCGGTCCATGATCGGTCGGCGTAAGAAATAAGGGAAGCAGGAGGAACAATGGCCAAGGCGAAGGGGAAAGCTGCGAGGAAGAAGAAGGAACGCAAGAACGTTCTCAACGGTGTCGCCCACATTCAATCCACCTTCAACAACACCATCATTACCATCACAGACATGAATGGGAACGTCCTTGCCTGGTCCAGTGCAGGCAGTCAAGGCTTCAAGGGGTCACGCAAGAGTACGCCCTTTGCGGCGCAGATGGCAGCGGAGAGTGCCGCGAAGAAGGCCCAGGAGCATGGGGTGCAGAACATCGAGGTCTACGTGAAGGGCCCCGGTGCCGGCCGGGAGGCCGCTCTCCGTGCCCTGCAAGCGGCAGGCTTCTCGGTCAGTCTCATCCGGGATGTCACCCCCATTCCTCACAATGGCTGCCGCCCGCCCAAGCGGCGGAGAGTTTAGGCAAGGAGGTTCAGTGTGGCTCGATATACCGCGTCAGTGTGCCGTCTCTGTCGTCGAGAAAACCTGAAACTGTTCCTGAAGGGTGACCGGTGTTACTCGGACAAGTGCGCCTACGAACGGCGCGGCTATCCTCCCGGGCAGCACGGTCAGGCCCGCGGCAAGCACTCGGACTATGCTCTCCAGCTCAGGGAGAAACAGAAGGTCAAACGCATGTACGGAATGCTGGAGCAGCAGTTCCACACTTACTTTTACAAGGCGGAGCGCCAGAAGGGGATCACCGGTACCAATCTCCTTGTTCTCCTGGAGCGTCGGCTTGACAACGTGGTCTATCGCATGGGCTTTGCCAACTCCAGGTCGCAGGGCAGACAACTGGTCCGCCACTCCCACTTCTTGGTGAACGGCGACAGGGTCAACATCCCCTCATGCCTCGTGGACCTGGGCGACACGGTGGAGGTCAAGGAGAAAAGTCGCGACCTCCTCCCCATCCGGGTCGCCGTGGAAGCGGTGGCCCGCCGCGGCGTGCCCCAGTGGCTCGAGGTGGATAAGGAGAAACTGAAGGGGACGGTAAAGTCACTTCCGGCCCGGGAAGACCTGACCATGCCCATTCAGGAGCAGCTCATCGTTGAGCACTATTCCAAGTAATCCCCGCGGCTAGACGACCCGATGGCCAAGAAGGGGACATTACACAAGGGGAACCGAAATGGAGAGGAATTGGCGTGAGCTGATCAAGCCGAAACGGCTCGAAAGGGATGAGGGTTCCTATTCGAGGTTCTACGGGAAATTTTCGTGCGAACCTCTCGAGAGAGGATTTGGGATCACTCTGGGCAACGCCCTCAGGCGAGTCCTTCTCTCTTCGGTGCAAGGTGCGGCGATTACCTCGGTGAAGATCGATGGTGTCCTTCACGAATTCTCCTCCATCCCCGGCGTCCGCGAAGACGTGACCGATATTATCCTCAACCTGAAAGAGATACGGCTCAAGCTTCACGGCGAAGAAACAAAGACCATCTACGCCGACAAATCCGGAGACGGCCCGTTGACTGCCGCTGACCTCGTCTGTCCTCCCGAGTTGGAAGTTCTCAACCCGGAGGCTCACATCGCCTCGCTCTCAACGGAGGCGAGACTGCGGATGGAGATGAAGGTCAGGCCCGGCAAAGGCTATGTCCCGGCGGAGCGCAACCGGGAAGAGAACGCTCCCATCGGGGTCATTCCCATGGATGCAACCTTTTCGCCGATTCGGAAGGTGAGCTACGTGGTGACCCAGGCTCGAGTAGGCCAGATCACCGATTACGACAAGCTCACCCTGGAGATCTGGACCGACGGAAGTGTGAGACCGGACGATGCCCTTGGCTATGCCGCCAAGATCCTCAAGGAGCAGGTCGCCGTCTTCATCAACTTCGAGGAAAAGGTAGACGTGAAGGTGGAAGAAGAGGTCAAGGAAGAGACACCCCTGAACGAGAACCTCTTCCGAACCGTGGAGGAGTTGGAGCTGTCAGTCCGCTCAGCCAACTGTCTCAAGAATGCCAACATTCGTTACATAGGCGAACTGGTGCAGAAGTCCGAGGGCGAGATGCTGAAGACCAAGAACTTCGGGCGGAAGTCGCTCAACGAGATCAAGGAGATTCTGGCCGAGATGGCTCTGTCGCTGGGGATGAAGCTGGAAAGTTTCCCCTCCCGTGAGGAAATCGAGGCGAGAAAGGAACAGGAATAGATGCGACACAGCGTAAGCGGCAGAAAGCTCGGTCGTAACACCAGCCATCGACTGGCTATGTTTCGAAACATGGTCACCTCTCTCCTGCGGCACGAGCGGGTATACACCACCGATGCCAAGGCCAAGGAGATCCGGCGCTGGGCCGACTGGATGATCACCCTGGGCAAACGGGGAGACCTCCATGCCAGGCGCCAGGCCCTCCAGGTTGTCCGGGATAAGAACGTGGTGGCGAAGCTCTTCAGCGACCTGGCGCAGCGCTACCAGGCGCGGAGCGGCGGATACACGCGCACGGTGAAGGTGGGATGCCGACCTGGCGACGGTGCACCGATCAGCATCATCGAGCTGGTAGCAGGCGAGACGGAAAAGAAGAAAAAGAAGCGGAAGGGAAAGAAGGAAGGGGCTGCGGCGTCGGCGCGCAAGAAGGCCGCTCCGGCTAGACCCACCAAAGAGAAGAAGGAAAAGAAAGAGAAGACGGAAAAAGAGGCAGCCCCAAGCGCCGAGACCAGTCAGCCGGAAGAGAGCAAGAGTGCCGCAGCACTTGCCGAGACCACTCCGCCCCAGGAGGTGGACAAGAGCGAGTAACGGCGTTGCATGCTCGGACGGGGCGGCGGCGTGTCACCCTGTCTTTTTTCTCCGCCCACATATCATCCCGCCCAGGATAGAACTCCATCCCTTCTGCTCGCGTTGGCGAACTGCACGCATGAGGTGGCTGGCGGCCTCAGTGAGGCTTAGACGGAGTTTGCGAGTATTCTCTCACCGCGACCAGAAACTCATAGAATGCTCTTGGGGAGAGATAGGTGACCTTGGTCTCGGGCCCGAAGGAGATCTCGTCCGCATCCCCGAGTTGGTGCATCTCGTAGGGGGTTATCTTCACGTCGTTCACAAAGGTGGCGTTTCTCGACCCCAGATCAACAAGAAAGGGCGACTTACCGATGGCAGGATAATACAAGAACGCGTGGGATTTGGAGATCAACTTATTATAAACTATCACGTCGTTATTTGCCGACCGTCCGATTTTGATCACATCAGTATATTCACTTGTCTCTTTCCTGGTCAGCTCGATGACCCTGGCTTCGAGGACATCGAGATGGTAATGCTTCTCTTCACCAAGATCAATGAGGGATCGAGCATCAATGATTTCGGTGCTGAATTGGAATATGACGTTTTTATCTAGGAAAAAGCGGATTGACTCAACGAAGAAGCCGTAGGCATTATGAACGGACAATTGCTCGAGACTTGTTTCATCGAGGTGAAGCACATAGTGAAGGAGCTTTTTGTATTCGATCTTTCCGGGGATCTGTATTTCCCCGATCCGCTTGAAGCGATTAATGCTTCGAGAAAAGTGAACACCGACGCCCTCGTTCACCGGGTCGATCCGGGCGATGAGTCCGGTGCCCTCCACACTGGTCGGTACATCATGGGGAGAAAGGAGGGAGGGGAGGGTGATACACACCGAAACCTGGTCGTTCACGGCAAACTTATGCCACTCCTTCGTCTTGATGAATGCCCCTATCTGACTGAGATTCTCAGTCACGCCGGTGACTTTCGCTCCCATGGTTCCCGTAGACAGCTCGACGGGAAGGTGGCTTCTTATTCTCATGAATTCCCGATTATGGTAGCCAGATGGGAGCTCATGACTTGCACCGACGTCGGGAGGTGCGCCCTCAGCTTTTTCCACCGTCGGGACTTCGGCTCTGATAGATCTCAAGAGCAATTCGGCTTCGGCGTACTTTCCTTGGGAGCTGTAGAGCTCGGCAAGATTGCCGAGAATCTGGGTCCGGAGGGGACCTTCCGGCCCGAGGGTCTCTTCCACGAGGGTCAGGGCGCGACTGAGCAAAGCCTCCGCCCGGCTGTACTTGCGGCCGGCCAGGTTAATTAAGACCAGTTTGTGCATGGAGCCTGAGGCGACGGCGTGCTCGGGCCAGAGAGCCTGCACCTTCGTCGTTGCCAAGGTTTGCTCAAAAATGGTGGATTCTACATCCCTAGCCTGAGCATAGTAGACCAGAGCAAGGTTGTTCAGAGATTCAACGATCCTCGGGTCTGATGACCCGAAGTGCTTCTCCGCCACATCCAAGAGCTCCTCGGCCACACTGGCGGCCTCCGAGTACCAGCCTTGCTGGTAGAGGCCGACAAGGCGCACGTTGAGCCTCCGCCAGTAGCTCGCCGCATCCAAGGTTTCTCCCTCGGTGACCATTCGTCCCCCCTTTTGCCGAGGCAGGGCAGTCCATTGCTCTCGTTTCCCAAGCAACATCGATGCCAAGGGAGACGAAACCAGAGTGACTTCTCCCGACAAACGCCACTCCATGGAAGTTGGCGATCGGGGTTGATGGCTTTAGCCCGCATTATGCACGAACCACCTGCTACGACCGCGGATATGGCCGTCCTTCCGGGCGTCCTCGGGGCTCGAACCTTGCGACGTACTGGAGGGGGTACGCCTCAGGTCCGAGCCCCTGTGGTTGCCCGGTGGCACGACCATCTCCACGATCTCGCGACGGCGTCTCGTGCATAATGCGGGCTAGGTGGTTTCTCCGTGAGAT
>Ga0209253_10000724_pt1 | contig 28644 bp, 29 predicted proteins | sample FrelakmetBRP12BR_FD_187145 | JGI IMG/M metagenome (GOLD analysis project Ga0209253, IMG submission 187145) | Freshwater lake sediment microbial communities from the University of Notre Dame, USA, for methane emissions studies - BRP12 BR (SPAdes)... | ecosystem: Environmental > Aquatic >...
ACGATCTCCAGCCGGTCCGCCGCGGGCCAGCTGCCGGGGGGGGCGACGCCCGTGCGCACGCAGGTGCCGGCGGCGTCGAAGAGTGCCCACGCGTCGGCGCGGTCCGGCGACGGCGGCGCGGCGAGCCGGACGCGCAACGTCTTCATGGAGAGCGAGCGATGGGCGCCGGCATCGCCGTAGTTTACTCGACGACGCGGCGTGGTCCCGTCACTCGACGACCTGCCACACGACGGTCGGCCAGGCGCCGGCGTTGCGACGCAGGAGCGCCCTGGCGCGGGCCAGCGTCGCGCCCTGTTTCGCCTCGATGGCCACGTAGAAGAACGCGCTCCTGACGGCGAGCCCCTCGTCGCCCGCAAGCGTGGCGCCGTCCGGCAACCGCGCGCGAAACTCGGCGACGGTCGTGTAGGCCTTCTGGGCCCTGGCCGCGACGAGCGCCGCGCTGCGCTCCGCGGTGAGGTTGTCGACGACCGCCGCGAGCACCTCGGGGGGCGCGGTGTTGACGTTGAGCGGGGTGCCGGCCGGCAACGCCGAAAGGAACGGCGCGACGGCGGCGAGCGCCTGCGGCGTCACGCCCTTCACGACGGCGAGGTCGGCAACGCGCAGGACGGGCACGTTGGCCGCGAGCCCCGGCGTCGGTTGCGCCAAGTAGAACGCATCCTCGGCCCCGACTGCGCGCACGGCGCCGTCGGCGTCGATCCAGTCGGCGATCGCGTCCAGCGCGGCGACGGGTCCTCCGCGCTGCGCGAACAGGGCCGCGATCCGCGTGCGCTCACGCTGCGCCGCAGCGCCCGCACTGCCGAGCGCGTTGACGTTGAGCCGTCCCTGTGCGTCGACGATCGTGCCGCGGATCTCGCCGTTCTCGACCGGGATCGGCGGCAGCCGCAATGCCCACGGTTCGCCGAGATGATCGACGTCCGACCGCCGGGCGTCGTCGTCCAGGATCTGGCGCGCCCACTGGACGCCGGCGATCGCCAGCGCCTGCGCCTGCACCTGGTCGCGCCGGTGTTCCACGCTGCGGCTCCAGCGCTGCTGGTCGGCGAACACGGTCGCCGCGACGGCCGCGGCGAGCGCAGCGATCAGCATGGCCAGAACGACCGCGGCGCCGCGTTCGCGGATCATCGCAGCGCCACCCAGCGCTCCACCACGGCGCCGCTCGCGAGCGTCATCGCCACCCGCACCGCGCGCGGCACCGGGGGCTCGCCGAGCACGGGCCAGCGGTCGCGCCAGTCGCCGCGCGCGTCCATGTAGGCGACGTCGAAGCGCGCGATGCCGTCGGCCAGCGGATAAGCCTGCGGCAACACGCTGCCGGGCTGATCGAGGCGCGGCCAGTACAGCACCTCCACGGCCCCGTTGCGCAAGCGGTAGCCGATCCGCTGGCCGCCGCTGCCGGGCTCGATCGTGAACTCGGGACCGGCGCGCGAGAAGCGGAGCTCGCCGTTGCCGGCGGCATCGACGGCGCCGAGCCACGCGGGATCGGAGGCGCCGCCGGTGCGCACCTCCCGCGGCAGCGCTTCGCGCATGTCCGCCTCGAGCCGTGCGAAGAGCCCGTCGAGATTGCGCCAGTGCCGGGCCTCGGCCGTGAGCTGCGCCTCGCTGTCGCTGAGCGAAGCGAGCGCGCGGTAGCCGAGCGTCGCGACGAGCGCCAGGATCGCGAGGGCGATCAGCACCTCGATCAGTGTGAAGCCCCGCTGCGTCATGGCAGCGCCGGCCGTCCGACGTAGCCGACGAGCCGGGCGAGCGCATAGTCGGGCTGTTCCGGGTCGGCGACGACGATCTCGATCCGGCGGAAGGCCGGATTGGGCGTGCCGGAGACGGTCTCGCGCCACGCGAAGCGTGCGCCCGCCTGCACTGCGTCGCCGTCGGAGAGCCCCGGCGCCGGCCAGGGCGAGGCGAGCTGCGCGGCCGCGAGGCGATTCTGGGCGACCCACAGGGCGAGCGTGCGCTGCTTCAGCAGCGTCGCGCTGTCGGCGGATTGCGCGACCGCGCGCATTCCCGCGGCCAGCGCCACCGCGAGGACGGCGAGGGCGACGAGGATTTCGACTAGCGTGAAGCCGCGTGCGCAGCGACCTGCACGCGGTTCAACGGATCGCCGGCAACGACCATGGACCATGCGGGAGACGCGAGCAGGAGGGCGTAGGGCTCGTTGCGTCCGCTGGGACGGAACGGAAGGATCGCGTCGGCGGCGACCGGGGCGCCGGCGTAGGCTGCCGGGGCAACCGTGAAGTCCGCGGGCAGCGCGCGCGCAGCGAGAACGTCGTCGTCGGCGACTGCAATCCACCGGTCGTCCGCCGCGCGCCGCCAGAAGCGGTACGTGCGGCCTTCCGCCGACACGCCCAGCGTCTCGCCTTTCCACTGCGCGAGCGCCGCCGCGTGCTCGAGCGCGCCGGCGAGGCGCGTCGCCTCGCGCTCGGCGGCGCGGCGGTCGCCGCCACCGCCGAGATTGACGATCACGAATCCCGATGCGATCGCGATCACGACGACGACGACCAGCACCTCGATCAGCGTGAAGCCGGCGCGCGCCCGGCGGATCATCAGAGGTCCCACGACCCGATGTCGGTGTCGATACCCGTCCCCCCGGGCTGGCCGTCCGCGCCGAAGCTGTAGACGTCGATCTCGCCGCGCAGTCCCGGATTCAGGTACTGGTAGGGATGGCCCCACGGATCCTTCGGCAGGCGCTCGAGGTAGCCGTTCGGCTTCCAGTTCGGCGGGAGCGGCGGCTGCGTCGGGCGCGCGGTCAACGCCGCCAGGCCCTGCTCGCCGGTCGGATAGCGCTGGTTGTCGAGCCGATAGAGCTTCAGCGCCGCGAGGATGGCGGCGATGTCGCTCTTCGCGGCGACGACGCGCGCCTCGTCGGGCCGCTCGAGCACCCGCGGCACGACCAGAGCGGCGAGGATGCCGAGGATCACGATGACGACGAGCACCTCGATCAGCGTGAAGCCGCGATCCGTCGACGCGTGGCTGCGGACAGGCTGCATGCGGCGATTATAATCCGGCCGTCACGCGGGACGGCTGCGCCGTCGCGCCTGTCCGCTCCCGCTCCCCGCCGTGTCCCGAACACTCCACCTGGTCGCTCGCGCGGCCGCCATCCTGACCGTCGTCGGTGCCGTTGCGGCGGGCGCGGCAGCGTGGTGGATCGCGCAGCCGCTGCCACTGCCGGTTGCGCCGTACGCGTTCGACGTGAAGTCCGGCGCGAGCTTGAAGTCGGTCGCGCGCGAGCTCGTCGCAGCCGGGGTCCTGCCGGCGGAGCTTCCGCTCGTTGCGCTGGCCCGGCTCAAGGGTGCCGACCGCGCGATCAAGGCGGGGAACTACGAGATCGGCGCGGGGATCACGCTCCCGCAGCTCCTCGACAAGCTGACGCAGGGCGACGTCACGCAGAGCGGATTGACCCTCGTCGAGGGCTCGACCTTCGCCGAGCTGGCGGCCACGCTCGCCGCGAATCCCGCCATCGCGAAGACCGTGCTCGACCAGTCCACGGCGGAGATCGCGCGCCGGACCGGCGTTCCGGGGACGAGCCTCGAGGGCTGGTTCTTCCCCGACACCTATTTCTTCGCCGCCGGCTCCTCCGACCTCGCGCTGCTCGTGCGCGCGCATCGCCTGATGCGCGAGCGGCTCGACCGGGCGTGGGCGAAACGCGCGGCCGACCTGCCGCTCAAGGAGCCGTACGAGCTGCTGATCCTGGCCTCGGTCGTCGAGAAGGAGACCGGGCGCGCCGCGGATCGGCCGCTGATCGCGTCGGTGTTCGTCAACCGGCTGCGCATTGGCATGCGGCTGCAGTCCGATCCGACCGTGATCTACGGACTCGGCGCGCAATTCGACGGCAACCTGCGCAAGCGCGACCTCGAGGCGGACACGGCCTGGAACACCTACACGCGGGACGGCCTGCCGCCCACGCCCATCGCGCTGCCCGGACAGGCGGCGCTCGACGCGGTCGCGAATCCGCCGCAGACGCCGTACCTCTATTTCGTCGCGCGCGGCGACGGCACGAGCGAATTCTCCGCGAATCTCGCCGAGCACAACCGCGCCGTGGCAAAATTCCAGCTCGGCCGGCGCTGACGGCGCGGAAGCGATCGCTCGCGGTCTTCCGGTCTCGTCGTCGTGTCGCCTGCCCCCGCTGCCATGACCCACGCCACCGGCCGCTTCATCACGCTCGAAGGCATCGACGGCGCCGGGAAGAGCACGCACCTTGCGTTTCTGGCCCAGCGCGTCGAGGCGGATGGTCATGTCGTGGTGGCGACCCGCGAGCCCGGCGGAACCGCCTTCGGCGAAAAGCTGCGCGCGCTGCTGCTGCACGAACCGATGACCCACGACAGCGAGGCGCTGCTGATGTTCGCGGCCCGCCGCGAGCACCTCGAGCGCGTGATACGCCCGGCGCTCGCGCGCGGGGACTGGGTGCTGTGCGACCGCTTCACCGACGCGACCTACGCGTACCAGGGCGGCGGTCACGGCGTGCCGTTCGCGCGCATCCGCGAGCTCGAGCAGTGGATCCACGGCGATTGCCAGCCCGACCTCACGCTGCTGTTCGACGTGCCCCCGGCCGTGTCGCGCGCGCGCCTCGATCAGGCGCAGGTCGGCGGCCGCGATCTCGACAAGTTCGAGCGGGAGGAGGACGCGTTCTTCGCGCGCGTGCGCGCCGCGTACCTCGATCGCGCCGCCGCCGAGCCGCGGCGGTTCCGGATCGTCGACAGCTCGCGACCGGTCGCGACGGTGCGCGCGGAGCTCGAAGCGCACCTGAAGGCGCTGGGCGGACGCTGATGGCGGAAGAGCGCGACGTCGAACCGGCGCGGCTCCCCTGGCTGCCGCTGCTGCCGTGGCAGGTGGACGCCGCACGCGCCGCCCTCGCGCAGAAGGCGAGCTGGCCGCACGCATTGCTCGTGCACGGCCCGCGCGGCATCGGCAAGCACGCGCTCGCCCTCGGTTTTGCGCAGGCGCTGCTGTGCGAGGCGCCTCGTCCCGACGGCCTCGGTTGCGGCGAATGCCCGGGCTGCGGCTACGCGACGGCGGGCCAGCACCCCGACCTGATGCGGCTCGAGCTGCTCGCGATCGATCCCGACGACGGCACGTTGAAGGCCGTGGACACGATCGGCATCGACCGCGTGCGCGCGCTCACCGAATTCGTCCAGCTGACGAGCCACCGGCAGCGGGCCAAGGTCGCGGTCATCGCCCCGGCGGACCGGATGAATGCGGCGGCGGCGAACGCGCTGCTGAAGACGCTCGAGGAGCCTCCCGCGGGCACCTACCTCGTCCTCGTCGCCGATCAGCCGGGGCGCCTGCCGCCGACGATCGTCTCGCGTTGCCGCAAGCTCGCCGCGCCGCTGCCGACGCCCGGCGAGGCCCGTGCGTGGCTGGCGGCGCAGGGCGTCGACAAGCCGGACCTCGCGCTGGCGCAGGCGGCGGGCGCGCCGCTGTCCGCCCTGCGCCACGCCGATCCGGGCGTCGAGGCCGAGCGGCGCGCGTGGCTCGACGCGCTGGTGCAGCCGGAGCGGCTGTCGGTGCAGCGGCTCGCCGCGCGCATCGACGCCGGCGGCAGGGAGGAGCGCAAGGCGCGGCTCGCCCAGGTGCTGGACTGGCTGATCGCGTTGACCGCGGATCTCGCGCGCGTCGCGGCGGGCGGCGCGGCACGGCAGAACCCGGACGCCGCGGCTGCGCTCGACCGCCTCGCGCCGCGGGTGGCGCCCATCGCCCTGTTTCGTTATCATCGGTCGCTGTTGCGGCAACGCGCGATCCTCGCGCACCCGCTGCAGCCGCGTCTCGTGGTCGAGGCGCTGTTGATCGATTACCGGGCGTTGTTCTGACGAATGGCCGACAATAAGCCGATCGTTTCCGCTGCGAACGCCGCGATGGCCGCGGGGGTCGCGCGCCCCGGCGTGCTCTCGCTCAACATCCGCGAGCGGGCCGCGCTGTACGCCGCGTACATGCCGTTCCTCAAGGGGGGTGGCATCTTCATCCCGACGTCGCGGCAGTACCAGCTCGGCGAGGAAGTGTTCATGCTGCTCTCGCTGATGGACGACCCGAACCGGATCGCGGTGCAGGGCAAGGTCGTCTGGATCACGCCCGAGGGCGTCCAGGGCAACCGGACGCAGGGGATCGGCGTCCAGTTCACGCAGGACGAGACCGGCGCCACCGCGCGGGCGACGATCGAGCAGATCCTGGGCGAGACGCTGGCGTCGACCCGCCCGACGCACACGATGTAGCGCTCGCGCGCCGCGCGGGCGAGGCACGCCGCGCAGCACGGCGGCGGGAGCGCGGCGGCGTGCCGCCCGTCCGCCGTCACCCCGCCCTCCGATGTACGTCGACTCCCACTGTCACCTCGATTTTCCCGAGCTCGCGGCCGACCTGCCCGCGCTGCTCGACGCCATGGCGGCCGCGCGCGTCACGCACGCGCTGTGCATCTCGGTGAATCTCCCCGACTGGCCCGCCGTGCACGCGCTCGCCACGGCGCACGCGAACCTGTACGCGACCGTCGGCGTGCATCCCGACTACGTGGACACGCCGGAGCCCTCCGTCGCGGATCTCGTCGCGCTTGCGGCGCGGCCCAGGGTGGTCGCCATCGGCGAGACGGGGCTCGACTACTACCGCCTCACCGGCGACCTCGACTGGCAACGCGAGCGGTTCCGCGTGCACATCCGCGCCGCGCGGGAGGCCGGCAAGCCGCTCGTCGTGCATACGCGCGCCGCGGCGGCGGACACGATCTCGATCATGCGCGACGAGGGCGCCCGCGATGCCGGCGGCGTCATGCACTGCTTCACCGAGAGCTGGGAGGTGGCGACGGCCGCGCTCGATCTCGGCTTCCACATATCGTTCTCGGGGATCGTCACGTTCAGGAATGCCAGGGAGTTGAAGGACATCGCGCGGCGCGTTCCCCTCGACCGGCTGCTGATCGAGACCGACTCGCCGTACCTCGCGCCCGTGCCGTTCCGGGGCAAGCGCAACCAGCCTGCCTACGTGCCGCACGTCGCGGCCGAAATCGCGCAGCTGCGCGGCGTGCCGGTGGAAGAGGTGGCGCGGGCAACGACGGCCAACTTTTTCCGGCTGTTCCACATCGACCCCGAGGGAGCATCGCGTGCGCACTGATGGCCTACGTTGGCCGGGATTCCTGTTCGCGTTGCTCGCGGCGCTGGCATTGTCGGCGCCTCCCGCCGCGGGGCAGCCGTCGTCCGAGGACTTCTTCATCGCGGTGGCCAACGACCGGGTCGTCGAAGTGAAGGCCCTCCTGGCGCGGGGCGCGAACCCCGACGGCGTCGACCGCAACGGCGATCCTGCGCTGGTCATCGCGGCGCGCGAGGGAAACGCGGCGACCGTCGACGTCCTGCTCGGCGCGCGCGCGTCGGTCAACGCGCGCAACGCGTTCGGCGACACCGCGCTGATGGTCGCCGCGCTGGCAGGCCGTCTCGAGCTCGTGAAGAAGCTCCGGGCCCGCGGCGCCGACGTCAATCAGCCGGGCTGGACCGCGCTCATCTATGCGGCGACGGGCGGGCACGACGCGATCGTGCGGTTCCTGCTCGCCGAGGGCGCCGACATCGACGCCGCGTCGCCCAACGGCACGACCGCGCTGATGATGGCGGCCCGCGAGGGACGGCTGTCGACGCTGGAGATCCTGATCGCGCGCGGCGCGAAGGTCAATCACCGCAACCAGAGCGGCGCCAGCGCGCTCGACTGGGCGAAGCGCGGCAACGATCGGCAGCTCGCCGAGCGCCTGCGCCGCGCCGGCGCGCAGGACTAGCCCGGGGGGAGATCGGGGGGCCGGCGGCGCACGCCCGTCAGGGGTGCGGCCCGTCCGGGGAAGCGGTGGTCGCGGCGAAAAGCTCGGGGATTGCCAGCGGCGCGGCCAGCGGCTCGGCCGAAGCTTCGCCGATGAGCGTCGGGATGAATCCGGGCAGCGCGCCCGCCATCCTGCGCGCGCCGTTGAACCGTTTCTTCCAGAACGCCGAGTCGAGCGCCGCGATCTCGACCTCGCGTCCGCGCCGGGGCGCGTGCACGAAGCGGTTGTCGCCGAGGTAGATGCCCACGTGCGAGAACGGGAACCGCCGGGTATTGAAGAACACGAGATCGCCCGGCTGCAGGTCGTTTGCCGCGACCGTGTCACCCAGGCGGCTCATGTCCCGGGCGGTCCGCGGCAGATTGGCGCCGGTGACCTGCTGGAAGACGTAGCGGACGAGCCCGCTGCAGTCGAGCCCGGTCTCGGGCGTGTTGCCGCCCCACTTGTAGCGGATGCCGATCAGGTCGAGCGCCGCGGACGCGAGATTCTGCGCCGAATCGAGGGCGGTCTCGGCCGCGACCTTCACCGTGGCGGTCGCGGCGGTGGCGAAGGAATGGTTCGCGCCGTCCTGCGCGGCAGCGGGGGGCGCGGCGACGGCGAGGCCAGCGGCGAAAAGGGCGAAGGCGAGCCGGTGGCGGAGGGGAATCGGTAAGGGCACGGCGGCATTGTCCGCGATTCGGCACGCAGCGGCAACCCGGGTGCGTCAATATGTCGCAGGGGCGCCCATCAGGTCGCGCGCCTGCGCTTCGCCCGCCCCGGCTGCCGGCCAAGCGGCTGCTCGCGCGCCCGCCGCGCGCGGGCCGCCTTCGGATCGGCCAGCAGGGGCCGCGTCAGTTCGACGCGGTCGCCGTCGGCGAGCGCCGCATCCGCGTCCCGCCGCCGGCCGAAGACCGCGAATCCGATCATGGCCGGATCGAGCCCGTAGTGCGCGATCAGGCCGGACCGGGCGACGGCGTCGGCGATCGTTGCGCCCCGCGGCAGCAGGACAGCGACGGCGTCCTGCACGTGCGCGGTCGCCCAGACGACGGTGACGATCACAGCGGCTTCACGTACACGGCTTCGGCGCGGCGGACGAAGGCGTCGATGAACGTGTTCACGATGTGGCTGAACACCGGTCCGACGACCCTCTCGAGGACGTGCGTCGTGAATTCGTAGGCGAGCTCGAACTCGACCTTGCAGGCATCGGGCGCGAGCGCGCTGAACCGCCACTCGCCGTGCAGGTGGCGGAACGGACCGTCCCGCAGCGTGACGACGATCGACTCGGCGCGGCGGTTCACGTTGTCGGTCGTGAAGTGCGCGCGGACGCCGTGGTAGTCGATGTCGATGCGCGCCGTCTTGCCGGTCTCGGTGGCCTCCAGCGCATGCGCGCCGCCGCACCAAGGCAGGAATTGCGGATAGAGCTCGATCCGGTCGACGAGCTCGTACATCTCGCCGGCGGAAAAGGGCACCAGCACCGACTTCTTCACGCTGCGCATGACGTCGTTGCTAGAATGCACGACGCTGCGGGGCGGGAAGCGGGTCGTGGTTTGAGCGAGCACATGAGCATCGTCGACAACAGAAAAGCCTACCACGACTACTTCATCGAGGAGAAATTCGAGGCGGGGCTCGCGCTCGAAGGCTGGGAGGTGAAGGCCGTGCGCGCGGGGCGCGCCCAGATCAAGGAGGCCTACGTCGTCGTGAAGAACGGCGAGATCGTGCTGATCGGCGCGCACATCACGCCGCTGTCGACGGCGTCCACCCACGTCGTCGCCGACCCGACGCGCACGCGCAAGCTCCTGCTCCACCGGCGGGAGATCAACCGTCTCGTCGGACAGGTCGAGCGCGCGGGCTACACCATGGTGCCGCTCAACCTGCACTACAGCAAGGGTCGGATCAAGCTCGACGTCGGTCTCGCGAAGGGCAAGAAGCAGTACGACAAGCGCGCGACCGTCAAGGAGCGCGAGTGGAACCGCGAGCAGCAGCGGCTCCTGCGCAACCGCCCGGGCGGTGCGCGGCAGGCGCGTGGAGCATGAACAGCGGGGGCCGGCGGCGCGGTGACTGGGCCGGCCGGGCTCCCCGAGACGCGCGATGACCGACGACCGTTCCGAGGGCGGCACTCCGCTGCCCGCCGACCACCCCTTCGTCCGCGGGCTCTCCGCCAACGCGGCGAACTTCGTGGCGCTGTCGCCGGTGGGCTTCCTCGAGCGCGCCGCGTTCGTGTGGCCGGACAAGGTCGCGGTCCGGCACGGCCGGCTAACCTGCACCTACCGCGAGCTCGAAGCGCGCTGCCGGCGCCTCGCCTCCGCGCTCGCGCGCCGCGGCGTCGCGCGCGGCGACACCGTGGCGGTGATGGCACCGAACATTCCCGCGATGCTCGAAGCGCACTACGCGGTCCCGGCGCTGGGCGCCGTCCTGAACGCGCTCAACTATCGGCTCGACGCGAAGACTATCGCGTTCTGCCTCGAGCACGGCGAAGCGAAGGTGCTCTTGACCGATCCGGAATTCGCGCCGACGGTCCGCGCGGCGCTGCGCGCGGTCGGCCGCGACATCCTGGTCGTCGACATCGACGACGCGGAAGCGCCGGACGGCGAGCGGCTGGGCTCGCTCGGCTACGAAGCACTGCTCGCCGAAGGCGACCCTGCCTTCGCGTGGCCCGGCCCGCGCGACGAGTGGGATTCGCTGTCGCTTCTCTACACGTCGGGCACGACCGGCGATCCGAAGGGCGTCGTCTATCACCATCGCGGTGCGTACCTCAACGCGCTGGGCAATGCGCTCGCGTTCAATCTCACCGCGCAGAGCGTGTACCTGTGGACGCTGCCGATGTTCCATTGCAACGGGTGGTCGTACACGTGGGCCGTCACGGCGGCCGGCGGCACGCACGTCTGCCTGCGCCGGGTCGACCCCGCGCCGATCTTCCGCGCGATCGCCGACTACGGCGTCACGCATCTCTGCGGCGCGCCGGTGGTCCTCAACCTGCTCGTCCACGCGCCGGACGAGGCGAAGCTCCGCTTCGCGCACCGCGTGGACGTCGCGACCGGCGGCGCCGCGCCGCCGACGGCGGTCATCGAGGCCATGGAACGGATGGGCTTCAGCGTCACGCACCTCTACGGCCTCACCGAGACGTACGGTCCGGCCACGATCGGCGTCGCGCAGGACGACTGGCCGGGGCTGCCGCTCGCGGAACGCGCGCGGCGCATGGCGCGGCAGGGCGTGCCCATGCCGACGCTGGCGGGGCTCGTGGTCGCCGACCCCGCGACCGGCGCGCCGGTGCCGCGCGACGGCAACACGATCGGCGAGGTCATGCTCCGCGGCAACACCGTGATGAAGGGCTACCTCAAGAACGAGCGGGCCACCGCGGCCGCGTTCGCGCGGGGCTGGCTGCACACCGGCGATCTCGCCGCGTGGCATCCCGACAACAGGATCGAGATCAGGGACCGCTCGAAGGACATCATCATCACGGGGGGCGAGAACGTCAGCTCGCTCGAGGTGGAGGAATGTCTGTACCGGCATCCGCAGGTCATGGAGGCCGCGGTCGTCTCGCGGCCCGACGAGAAGTGGGGCGAGACGCCCTGCGCGTTCGTGACGTTGAAGCCGGGCGCCGCCGCCGTGACCGCCGCCGAGATCATCGCGTGGTGCCGCGAGCACCTCGCGCACTACAAGGCGCCGAAGGCCGTCGTGTTCGGGCCGTTGCCGAAGACGTCCACCGGCAAGATCCAGAAGTACGTGCTGCGCGAGCGCGCGAAGGACGCGGCGGGTGGCGCAGGCGGCCAATGACGGGTGGCGCTCGACGCTGGCGCGGACGGCCGCCGCTGCGGCGCGTCAAGGCAGCGGCGCGCCGCGATCGGCGATGAGCGCACGGGCCGCGGCGACGCCGCTGCGGCAGGCGGCTTCCAGGGTTGCCGGGAACTCGGTGTCGGTGTAGTCGCCGGCGAGATAGACGTGGGGCGCGACGCGGCCGGGCACCGGGCGCGGCAGCCCGGGCGTGCACGCGTAGGTCGCGCGGCGCTCTGCGAACACGCGCGACCACGCGAGGGCGGGCAGGTCCGGCGCGAGCCGGCGGAGCTGGGCCTCGACCTGGGCCGCGAGCGCCGCGTGGTCGAGCGCGTCGTGCGGTCCCCCGGCGCTGATGACGATGGCGACGAGGCTCCGCGCGCCGCCCGCATCGCGCCCGCCCAGCGCATCGGTGCGGTCGAACACCCACTGGCCGGGCCGGTCGTCGAGCCGCAGCACCGGCAGCGCGAACCGCAGCGGGCCGGCGAGCGCGAGATAGACCGTCGTGATCGACTCCCAGGCGAACGCGCCCACGCGCGCGAGCGGAATGCGCCACGCGTCGGCGCCGAGGGCTTCGGTGCCGAGCGTGGCCACGAGCTGGTGGGGCCCGACGGCGACGACGACGTCGCCGAAGGCTTCCGTCTGCGCAGCGAGGCCCAGCGTCGCCCCGCCGGCACCGGCGGCGACGGAGCGCACGCCGACGCCCAGGCGCACCGTGCCGCCGTGCGTCGCGACGAAGCGCGCTGCCGCTTCGGGAAAGCACGCCGAGAGGTCGATCGCGGGGACCAGGAGGTCGCTGTTGCGCGCCGTGCCGGTGAACGCCGCGCGCAGGACCTGCGCGAACATCCGCGCCGACGCGCGATCGGGTGGCGTGTTGAGCGCCGCGAGGCACAGCGGTCGCCAGATCGCGGCGGACGCGCGCTCCGGCGTCTGCGCGAAGCACTGCGCGACCGTCTGGGCTTCGGGGCAGCGGAAGTCCGCACGCGCGAGCCGCCGGAAGCCGGCGATCAGCGCGACGCGCTCGCTCCACCGGAGTCCGCGCGCGGACAGCACGCCGCCGGCCAGGTTGAGCGGCGCCGGCGCGTCCCACGCGGAGAAGGCGACGGCGTCCGCCTGCGCCCCGCCGAACGGACGGAGCGACAGCGGAAGGCGGCGGAACACCGCGGCGGCGCGGTCCGCGCCGTGGACGAGCGCGAGCAGCGCGAGCGTCTGCCGGTACGCCCCGACGAGGAGGTGCTGGCCGTTGTCGAGCGCGAGGTCGGCATGCGCGACGCGCCGGGCCCGGCCGCCGAGGGTCTTCGCCTGCTCGAGCAGCGCGACCGGGATGCCCGCTGCGGCGAGCGTCACGGCGGCCGCGCATCCTGCCCAACCACCGCCGACGATCGCGACACGCTCCGGCGGGGCGCCGTTCAGCGCGGCCTCAGGCACGGCGGGCGGTCTTCCACGCGATCCAGAGCTTGCGCAGCGGCGTCAGTGCGATCCGGCGATCGAGGACACGAAAGCCGTCGCGCTCGATCTCGTCGAGCAGCGCGCCGTAGATGGCGGCCATCACGAGCCCCGGGCGCTGCGCGCGCCGGTCCTCCGGCGGGAGCATGTCCAGCGCGCGGGCATACCAGCGACGCGCGCGCGCCACCTGTTCCGTCATCAGCGCGACCAGGCCGTCGCCGCCCTGGCGCCGCAGCAGCGACGCGGCGGCGACGTCGTGGCGCGCGAGCTCGTCCTGCGGCAGATAGATGCGTCCGCGGCGCGCGTCCTCGCCGACGTCGCGGATGATGTTCGTCAGCTGGAACGCGATGCCGAGGTCGCGCGCGTACTGCCGGGTCGCCGGGTTCGCGTAACCGAAGATTTCCGCCGACAGGAGCCCGACGACGCCGGCGACGCAGTGGCAATAGCGTTCGAGCTCGGCGAAGTCGAGATAGCGGCTCCGCTCGAGGTCCATCGCCATGCCGTCGATCACCGTCTGGAAGTGCTCCTCCGGCAGGCGATACGCGGCGACGACCGGCTGCAGCGCGAGCGCCACGGGGTGCTGCGGCGTGCCGGCGAACGTGGCGCCGATCTCGCGGCGCCACCAGGCGAGCTTCACCCGCGCGACGTCGGGATCCGCGACCTCGTCGACCACGTCGTCGACCTCGCGGCAGAACGCATAGAGCGCCGTGATCGCGCGGCGCCGGTCGGGCGGCAGGAACAGGAAGCTGTAATAGAAGCTCGTGCCGCTCCGCGCGGTCTTCTGCTGGCAGTATTCGTCGGGCGTCATGCGGCGGCTTCCGGCAGCGTGACCCGATGGCGGCGCGGCGGAAAGACCGCATTGCAGGCGACGGCAATCCAGTCGGCGCGCGCGAGCTGCGGGCGCCGGCGGAAGACGTCGCCGCCAGTCGCGTCGATGCCGTCGAGAATCCGGTGTCCGCCGGCGAGGACGCCGGAGATCTCGAGCGAGAGCCGCCAGGGCAGCGCGCGCGTGAGCGGGCGCCCGGATTCGAGCAGCGCGCGGGCGCGCGCCGATTCGAAGGCCATCAGGTCGCGCCACGCGCGATCGCAGCGCGCTTCCGCGACGTGGGCTTCGGTGACGCCGAAGCGGGCGAGATCCTCGGCCGGCACGTACAGGCGCCCCCGGCGCCAGTCGGCCGCGATGTCCTGCCAGAAGTTGATGAGCTGCAGCGCCGTGCAGATCGCGTCGCTCGCGGCGAGATTCGCCGGAGCCTCGGCGCCGTAGAGGCGCAGCATGAGCCGGCCGATCGGATTGGCCGAGCGCCGGCAGTAGTCGAGCAGCGGATCCCACGCCGCATAGCGCGTGGTGGTGACGTCCTGCCGGAACGCCGACAGCAGATCGCGGAACGGCGCGAGCGGAAGGCGGTGCCGCGCGATGGCCTGCGCGAGCTCCGGGAAGGGCGGCAGGGTCGGCGCGGCGCCCGCGGCGATGGCGTCGAGCGCGCAATCGAACGCGTCGAGCGCGGCCAGGCGCTCGCCCGGCGGCAGGTCGCCCTCGTCGGCGATGTCGTCGGCGGCGCGGGCGAAACGGTAGATCGCGACGACGGCCGGGCGGAGTTTCGCCGGCACCAGCAGCGACGCGACAGGGAAATTTTCGTAATGGGCGACGGACACGCGAAATCTTGCCCAATGGGCCGAAAGGACTACATTTCCGCGGAAAAAGCCGGGCGCCGACGGGGCCGTCCGGTGGCGGGCAGGCCCCGGTTCGGCTATACTCATCCGTTTGGCGAAAGCGGCTGCGAAAGTGGCGGAATTGGTAGACGCACTGGATTTAGGTTCCAGCGGGGCAGCCCATGGGGGTTCGAGTCCCCCCTTTCGCACCATCGATTCACATTAGCAAGGATTCGAAGCGCATGCAAACCAGTCTGGAAACCCTCGGCGCACTCGAGCGTCGGCTCACGATGTCGGTGCCGCTGGCGCAGATCGAGACCGAGGTCAGGCAGCGGCTCGCCCGGCTGGCCAAGACCGTCAGGGTCGCCGGTTTCCGGCCGGGCAAGGTGCCGATGACGATGATCGCCCAGCAGTACGGGCCGCAGGTGCGCTCCGATGTCATCACCGACGCCGTGCAGGCGCGGTTCTCCGAAGCGATCCAGGAGCACAACGTGCGCATCGCCGGGTCGCCGCGGATCGAGCCCAGGGCCGACGCGACGGCGACCGACCAGCTTGAGTTCTCGGCGGTCTTCGAGGTCTACCCGGAAGTGAAGCTCGGCGACCTGTCGGGGGTGACGATCGAGCGCCCGGCGACGGAGGTCCGTCCCGAGGACGTCCGGCGGACGATCGAGATGCTGCGACGCCAGCGCACGCGCTACGACCACGTGACGCGCGCCGCGGCCGCCGGCGACCGGGTGATCGTCGATTTCAGCGGCAGGGTCGACGGCGTCGCGTTTCCGGGCGGCCAGGCCAGCGACTTCGCGATCGTCATCGGCGAGGCCCGGATGCTGCCCGAGTTCGAGGGCGCGATCACGGGGATGAGCGAGGGCGAGACGAGGACTTTCACGGTCACCTTCCCCGCCGATTATCACGGCAAGGACGTCGCCGGCAAGGTCGCCGAGTTCACGCTGACGGTGAAGAGCGTCGCCGCGGCGACGCTGCCGGTGATCGACGCGGAGTTCGTGCGGGCGTTCGGCATCGCGAGCGGACGCGTCGAGGAGCTCGAGGCCGAAATCACGTCCAACCTGAAGCTCGAGCTCAAGCGCAAGATCGAGGCGAAGGTGAAGGAGCAGGCGTTCGCCGCGCTCCGGCAGAAGGCCGAGCTGACGCTGCCGAAGTCGCTGGTCGAGATCGAGGTGCAGAACCTCGCGCAGGGCATGGCCGCGCAGCTCCAGCAGCAGGGGATGAAGGCGGAAGACATCAAGCTCGCGCCGGAGATGTTCCGCGCGAGCGCCGAGGGGCGCGTGGCGCTCGGGCTGGTGCTGGCGGAGGTCGTCCGCGCGGAAGCGCTCCACGCGAAGCCCGAGCAGGTCAAGGCGCTGGTGCAGGAAGCGGCGCAGACCTACGAGCAGCCCGAGGCGGTCGTTCGCTGGCACTACGACAAGCCGGAGCGCCTGAACGAATTCGAATCGCTGGCCGTCGAGCACAACATCGTGGAATGGGTGCTGAGCCGCGCGCGCGTCGAGGACAAGCCGGCCACCTTCGCCGAGCTGATGGGGACGACCGGGACTCAGGGGGCCCCGGCCTGATCTTCCCGACCGCGTCTGCGGCCCGGGGGCGCCCCGGTCGGCGGGCGCGGCGCGACCGGGGGCGCGGCCGACGGCGCGAGTCGCGCAGGGCCGCCCGACGGCCTCGTAGCGGACAGCACGTAGCCGACACCGTCGCGGTGCCGCTTTGCGTCGGGATTTCCGTGCCGGCGGTCGCCGGCATGGCATGAGCGCCGCGATTCCCTCTACAATGACCCGCACCGAGCAGGAGACGAGATGAACGTGCACCAACCGAAGGGCCTGGGGCTCATCCCCATGGTGATCGAGCAGAGCGGACGCGGCGAGCGGGCGTACGACATCTACTCGCGGCTGCTGAAGGAGCGGGTCGTGTTCCTGGTCGGACCCGTCGACGACTCGACCGCCAATCTCGTCGTCGCGCAGATGCTGTTCCTCGAGTCGGAAAACCCGGACAAGGACATCAACTTCTACATCAACTCGCCCGGAGGCTCGATCGCCGCCGGGATGGCGATCTACGACACGATGCAGTTCATCAAGCCGGACATCTCGACGCTGTGCGTCGGGATGGCGGCCTCGATGGGCGCGTTCCTGCTCGCGGCCGGCGCGAAGGGCAAGCGGTTCGCCCTCCCGAATTCGACGGTGATGATCCACCAGCCGCTCGGCGGCTTCCAGGGCCAGGCGTCGGACATCGAGATCCACGCCAAGTACATCCTTTCGCTGCGCGAGCGGCTCAACCGGCTGATGGCGCTGCACACCGGGAAGTCGATCGAGGAGATCGCCCGGGAGACCGATCGCGACAATTTCCTCACCGCCGAGGACGCCCTGGCCTTCGGGATCGTCGACCAGGTCTTGCAGAAGCGGGTGCTTGGCGGGTAAAGTTCTTAAAGTCGTTCCACCTGACCTTCACCCAGGCGCCTGAATCCACTCGCTGATTTGCCCAACTGATGGCCGACAAATCCTCCGGCGACAAGCTTCTGTACTGCTCGTTCTGCGGCAAGAGCCAGCACGAGGTGCGCAAACTGATCGCCGGCCCGTCGGTGTTCATCTGCGACGAGTGCATCGAGCTGTGCAACGACATCATCCGCGAGGAAGGCTCGACCGCGGAGGCCGCGCGCTCGGACAAGAACAAGCTGCCCACGCCGCACGAAATCCGCGGCATCCTCGACCAGTACGTGATCGGGCAGGACCTCGCCAAGAAGATCCTGTCGGTCGCCGTCTACAACCACTACAAGCGGCTGGAGACGGGCGGCAAGGACGACGAGGTCGAGCTCGCGAAGAGCAACATCCTGCTGATCGGGCCGACCGGCTCCGGCAAGACGCTGCTCGCGCAGACGCTCGCGCGCCTGCTCGACGTTCCGTTCGTGATCGCCGACGCCACGACGCTGACGGAAGCGGGCTACGTCGGCGAGGACGTCGAGAACATCATCCAGAAGCTGCTGCAGAAGTGCGACTACGACATCGAGAAGGCGCAGCGCGGGATCGTCTACATCGACGAGATCGACAAGATCTCGCGCAAGAGCGACAACCCGTCGATCACCCGCGACGTCTCCGGCGAGGGCGTGCAGCAGGCGCTGCTCAAGCTGATCGAAGGGACGATCGCGTCGGTGCCGCCGCAGGGCGGGCGCAAGCACCCGAACCAGGAGTTCGTCCAGGTCGACACGACCAACATCCTGTTCGTCTGCGGCGGGGCCTTCGACGGCCTGGAGAAGATCATCCGGCAGCGCACCGCGAAGACCGGCATCGGGTTCGGTGCCGAGGTCGCGAGCCCCGAGGACCGCAAGAACATCAGCGCGCTGCTGCGCGGGGTGGAGCCCGAGGACCTGATCAAGTTCGGGCTGATCCCCGAGTTCGTCGGCCGCCTGCCGGTCGTTGCGACGCTGGAGGAGCTCGACGAGGCCGCGCTGATCCAGATCCTGGTCGAGCCCAAGAACGCGCTTTCCAAGCAGTACCAGAAGATGTTCCGGATGGAAGGCGTCGAGCTCGAGGTCCGCGACGGCGCGCTGCGCGCCATCGCCCGCAAGGCGCTCGCCCGCAAGACCGGCGCGCGGGGCCTGCGGTCGATCCTCGAGCAGGTGCTGCTCGACGTCATGTACGACCTGCCTTCGCACAGCAACCTCGTGCGCGTGGTCGTCGACGAAGCGACCATCGCCAACGACGGCAAGCCGCTGCTGATGTTCGCCGATACGCCGAAGGTCGCGTCGGCGCACAGTTGAACCGCGCCGTCGCCCCGGGGCCTGCGCGAGGACGCTAACCCGTTGGCCACGCGGCCTTTTCCGTTATTTGTCCGCGCCCGCCTTGACACCGCCGGCCGCCGGCCCCATTTTGCAGTACGAACTCCCCTCCTGAGGCTCCAATGGCCAGAGAACCTTCGCCTACCGTTGACGTGACGTCGCTGCCCCTGCTCCCGCTGCGGGACGTCGTCGTCTTTCCCCACATGGTCATCCCGCTGTTCGTCGGGCGCCCGAAGTCGATCAAGGCGCTCGACGTCGCGATGGACTCGGGCAAGCAGATCCTCCTCGTCGCGCAGAAGTCGGCCGCCAAGGACGACCCGGGCGCCGACGATCTCTACGCGATCGGCAGCGTGGCCACGGTGCTGCAGATGCTGAAGCTCCCCGACGGCACGGTCAAGGTGCTGGTCGAGGGCGCGCACCGCGCGCGCATCGTGCGCGTCGTCGACGAAGGCGAGTTCCTCTCGGCCGAGGCGGCGACGCTCGTCGCCGATGCCGGCGAAGCGCACGAGGTCGAGGCGATGCGCCGCGCGCTGCTCGCCCAGTTCGACCAGTACGTCAAGCTCAACAAGAAGATCCCGCCCGAGATCCTGACCTCGATGGCCGGGATCGACGAGGGCGGCCGGCTGGCCGACGCGATCGCCGCGCACCTGCCGCTCAAGCTCGAACAGAAGCAGGAGATCCTCGAGATGGGCGCCGTGGCCCGGCGCCTCGAGCACCTGCTGGGGCTGCTCGAGGGCGAGGTCGACATCCTGCAGGTCGAGAAGCGCATCCGCGGCCGCGTCAAGCGGCAGATGGAGAAGAGCCAGCGCGAGTACTACCTGAACGAGCAGGTCAAGGCGATCCAGAAGGAGCTCGGCGAGGGCGACGAGAACGCCGACCTGGACGAGATGGAGAAGAAGATCAAGGCCGCCCGGATGTCGAAGGAGGCCGAGACGAAGGCGCTGGCGGAGTTCAAGAAGCTGAAGATGATGTCGCCGATGTCCGCGGAAGCGACGGTCGTGCGCAACTTCATCGACACGCTGCTCGCGCTGCCGTGGAGGAAGCGGAGCAAGATCAGCAAGGACCTCGCCGCCGCGGTGAAGATCCTCGACGCCGACCACTACGGCCTCGAGAAGGTCAAGGAGCGCATCGTCGAGTACCTCGCCGTGCAGCAGCGCGTCGACCGGCTGAAGGCGCCGATTCTGTGCCTCGTCGGGCCGCCGGGCGTCGGCAAGACGTCGCTCGGCCAGTCGGTGGCGAAGGCGACGGGGCGCAAGTTCGTCCGGATGAGCCTGGGCGGCGTGCGGGACGAGGCCGAGATCCGCGGGCACCGCCGCACCTACATCGGCTCGATGCCGGGCAAGATCCTCCAGAACATGTCGAAGGTCGGCGTGCGCAATCCGCTGTTCCTGCTCGACGAGGTCGACAAGATGGGACAGGACTTCCGCGGCGACCCGTCGTCGGCGCTGCTCGAGGTCCTCGACCCCGAGCAGAACAGCACGTTCACCGACCACTACGTCGAGGTCGAGTACGACCTCTCGGACGTGATGTTCGTGGCGACGGCGAACACGATGAACATCCCGGCGCCGCTGCTCGACCGGATGGAAGTCATCCGGCTTTCCGGCTACACGGAGGACGAGAAGATCGCGATCGCCCGGCAGTACCTGCTGCCGAAGCAGATGAAGCTGAACGGCCTGAAGGCCGACGAGCTGCACGTCGCCGAGAGCGCGCTGCGCGACATCGTCCGCTATTACACGCGCGAGGCCGGCGTGCGCAACCTCGAGCGCGACATCAGCAAGATCTGCCGCAAGGTCGTGAAGGGCCTGGTGCTGCGCCAGAGCGAGGGCAAGGCGCGCAGGGCGAAGGGCCCGGTGGACGTCGCCGCGAAGAACCTCGACAAGTACCTCGGCGTGCGCCGCTTCACCTACGGCATCGCCGAGAAGAAGAACCAGGTCGGCCAGGTCACGGGCCTCGCCTGGACCGAGGTCGGCGGCGACCTCTTGACGATCGAAGCCGTCGCGCTGCCGGGCAAGGGCAAGACGACGACGACCGGAAAGCTGGGCGACGTGATGAACGAGTCGATCGCCGCCGCGCTGTCGGTGGTCCGCCACCGTTCGAAGGCGCTGGGCATCGCGGCCGACTTCTACCAGAAGACGGACCTGCACATCCACCTGCCGGAGGGCGCGACGCCGAAGGACGGGCCGTCGGCCGGGGGCGCGATCGTCACCGCGATCGTGTCGATCCTCACCGACATCCCGGTTCGCGCCGATGTCGCGATGACCGGCGAGATCACGCTGCGCGGCGAAGTCCTGCCGATCGGCGGTCTCAAGGAGAAGCTGCTGGCGGCCGGTCGCGGCGGCATCAAGACGGTGCTGATTCCGGAAGAGAACGTCAAGGACCTGGCCGAGATCCCGGACGAGATCAAGAACCGGCTGGAGATCCGGCCCGTCCGCTGGATCGAGGAAGTGCTGGAAGCGGCGCTCGAGCGCCAGCCGACGCCGCTGGCGGAGGCGGCGACCGAGGCCGCGGCCGTGCCTCCGGCGCCCGCCACCGACGACAAGCCCGCGCTGATCAAGCACTAGCGTCGTCCGTCGTTCGGCTTCGCGCGATGCAAAACGCAGGCGCCGCGGTGCGTTGGCGCGATGTTCTCACACGCGACGTGAATGGCGGCCGCCGCGACAGGCGCGGCGCCGGCGCGATTTGCGTGCAGGGACTTCGGCGATTGGATTGCGCGCCGGCAAATGCGCGCGTCGATCCGCTTGACACGCGGAAATCGCGATTGCTATAAGAGCCTTTCGGCAAGCGCTCGCGACTTGCCGCCAGGTGCAGCACACCGAAAGGGGACGGCCGTGAACAAATCCGAATTGATCGATGCGATCGCCAGGCACGCCGACATCTCGAAGGCGTCGGCGGGGCGCGCGTTGGACGCGACGGTGAATGCGATCAAGGGGTCGCTCAGGAAAGGTGACGTCGTCACGCTGGTCGGATTCGGCTCTTTCTTCGTGGGCCGGCGGACGGCGCGGCAGGGAAGGAACCCGCGCACGGGCGCGACGATCAAGATCCGGGCGGCGAAGGTCCCGAAGTTCCGCGCTGGAAAAGCGTTGAAGGATGCTGTAAACTGATCGATTGTTTGGTTTGTACTGCGCCCGGCAGGGGATTGCGCAATCCCGGCGCCGGCGGGGTCGGGGTGCTTAGCTCAGCCGGTAGAGCGTCGCCCTTACAAGGCGAATGTCGGCGGTTCGATCCCGTCAGCACCCACCAGTGATGCAGGGCGCGGGCTGGTTTGCATGGGAGTGGTAGTTCAGTTGGTTAGAATACCGGCCTGTCACGCCGGGGGTCGCGGGTTCGAGTCCCGTCCACTCCGCCAATACAAAGGGCGAACGCGAGTTCGCCCTTTTCGCATCCCGCCGCGAACGTGCCGGGGCGGCGCGGCCGGCGGCCGACGGCGGTCGCCGCAGGCAGTTCACACCAGGCAGTTTGCAGCAGGCGCCGCGCCGCGGAGCGCGCGGGCCCACACGATGGGACGCAACGCATGTTCGATCTCGTTCACAAGCACAAGCGGATAGCGCAGTTCATCCTCGCGCTGATCATGATTCCGTTCGCGTTCTTCGGGGTCGACTACTACTTCCGGCGCAGCGACAACGTGACCGAGATCGCGAAGTTCGACGGCGGCAAGATCACGGAGGCCGAGTTCGCGCAGGCGATCCGCGACCAGCAGGAAATGCTGCGGCGGAACGCGCAGGGCGTCGACCCGGCGATCTTCGAGAATCCGGAGGTGCGCTTCAACCTGCTGCAGCAGCTGCTCCGCGAGCGGCTCGTCGCGAAGCGGGGCGTCGACCTGCACTTCCAGGTCAGCGACGCGCAGGTTCGCGAGCGGATCGTCGAGGACCCGCGTTTCCACGAGGGCAACCGGTTCTCGCTCCAGGTGTACAAGAACCTGCTCGCACAGGCGGGCGTCACCGAGCAGGCGTTCGAGGAGAGCATCCGGCGGCAGCTGCTCTCCGAAAAGCTCGTCGATCCGATTTCCCGCGGGGGCATCGTTGCCGCGTCGTCGGGCACCGCGTTCGTCAACCTGGTCGAGCAGCAGCGCGACGTCGAGGTCGCGAACGTCGACGCCGACGCGTACGTGAAGGACGTCAAGGTGGACGACGCGCAGGTGAAGGCGTTCTACGACGCCAACGCCGCCGCGTTCAAGACGCCGGAGGAAGCGAAGTTCGAGTATGTCGTCCTCACGCAGGACGCGCTGCTCGGGCAGGTCGCCGTGACGCCCGAAGAGGCCAGGGCGCAGTACGCGAGCGCGACGAAGACGTACACGCAGGACGAGCAGCGCCAGGCGGCGCACATCCTGATCGCGGTGAAGCCGGACGCGGGGGAGGCCGCGAAGGCGGCCGCCAGGAAGACCGCCGATGACCTTGCGGCGCAGGCGAAGGCGAATCCGGCGAAATTCGGCGACCTCGCGAAGCAGCATTCGCAGGACCCGGGCTCCGCGGCGCAGGGCGGCGATCTCGGCAGCAATCCGCGCGGCACGATGGTGAAAGCGTTCGACGACGCCGTGTTTGCGATGAAGCCGGGCGAGATCGCCGGCCCGGTGCAGAGCGAGTTCGGCTGGCACGTGATCAAGCTGATCGGCGTGACGCCGTCGAAGACGCGGCCATTCGAGGAAGTGAAGGCGCAGATCGAAACGGACCTCAAGCGGCAGAAGGTTGCGCAGAAATTCGCCGCGGCGGCCGACCAGTTCCAGAATCTCGTGTACGAGCAGGCGGATTCGCTCGCCCCGGTCGCGAAGGCGCTGGGCCTCGCCGTGCAGACGACGCCCTTCGTCACGCGGGCCCAGGCGCAGCAGATTGCCCTGGGCAACGCGAAGCTGGCGCAGGCGCTCTTCTCCCCCGAGTCGATCGCCGGCAAGCGCAACACGGACGCGATCGAAGTCGGACCGAACGCGCTGATGGCGGCGCGCATCGTCGAGTACAAGCCCGCGGCGGCGCGCCCGTTCGACGCCGTACGGGACGAGATCCGCCGGCAGCTGGTGCGCCAGGGCGCGACCGAGCTGGCGCAGAAGGCGGGGCGCGAGAAGCTCGCGCTGCTGGAGCAGGGCAAGAGCGACCGCGACGCGGGCGTCGTGTTCGCGCAGCCCGTGGCCCTCGTCCGCAACCGGCTGCAGCCGGGGTTCTCGCCCGAGGCGACGACGCGCATCTTCCAGGCCGATGCGGCCGCGCTGCCGCGCTACGTCGGCACGCCCAGCGACCACGGCGGCTTCACGATCTACCGGCTGGTGAAGGTGGTCACACCGCCTGCGGCCGAGCCGGCCAAGCTGACCGCCGCGAAGGCCCGGATCTCCGAGATGCAGAACCGCGAGATCTTCGACGCGTACGTCAACGCCCTGAAGGCGAAGGCGAAGGTCGAGATCAATCAGGCCAACCTCGACAAGAAGTGACCCGCCGCGGAGCGGGGCGTCCGCGGAAAGGCTCCCGCCGCGCGGACGCGGCTCAGGACGCGCAGTTCTCGCGTACCCAGGCTTCGAGCTTCTGGATCTCCCGGCGGCGTCCGGTGTCGTCCATGAACACCTTCTCGCCCTTCTCGTTGCTCCGATAGAGCAGGCTCTGGTCGGTCTGCATCATCGCGATCTGGCCGCGGATCCTGCCGCACTGCTCGCGCTTCTGGCTCGTGTCGGCGAGCGTCTTCGCCGCCTTGGCTTCCTCGTCCGCGCGCAGGAGCTTGCGCTGCTGCATCTCGGCTTCCTTCGCCGCGAGCTCCTTCGCGGCGTTCGGATTGGCGGGCGGCGGCGGGGCGCTGAGCGCCTCGACCTTGAAATTGCCGTTGGGGGGCTGGTCGGAATAGATGACGCGGCCGTTCGCGTCCGTCCACTTGTACGTCGCGGCGAGGGCGGGCGCAGCCGCGAGCACCAGCAGGGCGGCGATGGCGGCAATGCGCACTGTCGAGGGCCACGCCCGGGGAGCCGACGACGACAATGGGCGGATTCGGGCGGATAGTGTCGCGGGAAGTGACATGGCAGGTTCCTCGCCAACTCTTATGACATTGGCAAGGTAATCCAATCGCGGCTTCGCGTCAAACGGCAGGGGTGGCGCTGGCCATTCGCCGTGCCCGCGGCGACGGAGCGCCGCGCCGGCGCCCGGGGTGCCCGACGCGGGTATAATCCGTTTTTGCGCACAGGAGAAGGTCACATGCGTGTCGTCCGGAAAGCGCTGACGTTCGATGACGTCCTGCTCGTCCCCGCGCATTCCCTCGTCGTTCCCAACGACGTCAATCTCAGGACCCGCCTCACCCGGAGCATCGCGCTCAACATCCCGCTGTTGTCGGCGGCGATGGACACGGTCACCGAAGCGCGCCTGGCGATCGCGATCGCGCAGGAGGGCGGGCTCGGTGTAGTGCACAAGAACATGTCCCCCGCGAAGCAGGCGGTCGAGGTCGCGAAGGTCAAGCGCTTCGAAAGCGGCGTCGTCAAGGATCCGATCACGATTCCGCCGTCGATGTCGGTGCGCGAGGTGCTTGCGCTGACGCGGCAGCACCGGATCTCGGGTCTTCCGGTCGTCGAGGGCAAGCGCGTCGTCGGCATCGTGACCAACCGCGACCTGCGCTTCGAGACGAATCTCGACCAGCCGGCCTCGGCGATCATGACCAAGGGCGACAAGCTGGTCACGGTCCCGGAGGGCACGGACCTCGAGCGCGCCAAGGCGCTGATGCACCAGCACCGCCTGGAGCGTGTGCTCGTGGTGACCGGCGACATGGAGCTGCGCGGCCTCATCACCGTGAAGGACATCCTCAAGTCGACCGAGCACCCGCTGGCGGCGAAGGACGACCTCGGGCGCCTGCTCGTCGGCGCCGCGGTCGGCACGGGCGGCGACACCGAGGAGCGCGTCGAGGCGCTGATCGGCGCCGGCGTCGACGTGCTCGTCGTCGATACCTCGCACGGGCACTCGCAGGGCGTGCTCGACCGCGTGCAGTGGATCAAGAGGAAGTTCCCGCAGGTGCAGGTGATCGGCGGCAACATCGCAACGGCCGATGGCGCCAAGTCCCTCGCGGACCATGGCGCGGACGCCGTGAAGGTCGGCGTCGGCCCCGGCTCGATCTGCACGACACGCATCGTCGCGGGCGTGGGCGTGCCGCAGATTTCCGCGATCCAGTACGCGGTGGACGGGGCCGCGCGCGCCGGCATCCCGGTGATCGCGGACGGCGGCATCCGCTACTCCGGCGACATCGCCAAGGCGCTGGCCGCGGGCGCGTCGTCGGTGATGCTCGGCAGCCTCTTCGCCGGCACCGAGGAGGCCCCGGGCGAGACCGAGCTCTACCAGGGCCGCTCGTACAAGAGCTACCGCGGCATGGGCTCGCTCGGCGCGATGCAGCAGGGCAGCTCCGACCGCTACTTCCAGGACGCCGAGGGCGAGGACGCCGTCGAGCGGCTGGTCCCGCAGGGGATCGAGGGGCGCGTCCCGTACAAGGGCGTTCTGTCCGCGGCGATCCACCAGCTGATGGGCGGTCTGCGCGCGGCGATGGGCTACTGCGGATGCGTGACGGTCGACGAGTTGCGCACGCGCGCCGAATTCGTCGAGATCACGTCCGCCGGCATCCGCGAATCGCACGTGCACGACGTGCAGATCGTCAAGGAAGCCCCCAACTACCGGGTCGAATGACGTCGCCGGCCCGAGGCTGCCGCAACCCATGGCCGCACCGTCCCACTCCCGGATACTGATCCTCGACTTCGGCGCGCAGTACACGCAGCTGATCGCGCGGCGCCTGCGCGAGACGCACGTCTACTGCGAGATCCATCCCTTCGACGTCGGCGACGATTTCGTCCGGCGGTTCGGGGCGAAGGGCATCGTGCTCTCGGGCGGCCCGAACAGCGTCACCGAGGGCGACACGCCGCGCGCGCCGGCCGCCGTGTGGTCGCTCGGCGTGCCCGTGCTCGGCATCTGCTACGGCATGCAGACGATGGCAGCGCAGCTGGGAGGCGCGGTCGAGCAGGGCGCGGTCCGCGAGTTCGGCTACGCGGAAGTCCGCGCGCGCGGGCACTCGAAGCTCTTCGCCGGCATCGAGGACCGGCGCAACGACGAAGGGCACGGGCTGCTCGACGTCTGGATGAGCCACGGCGACAAGGTCACCGCGCTGCCGCCCGGCTTCGGCGTCATCGCGAGCAGCAACGCCTGCGCGATCGCGGGGATGGCCGATCCGGCGCGCGGCTTCTACGGCGTCCAGTTCCATCCCGAGGTCACGCACACGAAGCAGGGCGCGGCGATCCTCGCGCGCTTCGCGCACGACATCTGCGGCTGCGCACAGGACTGGAACATGGCGGACTACGTCGGCGAGGCGATCGCCGGCATCCGCGCGCAGGTCGGCGGCGAGGAGGTGGTCCTCGGGTTGTCGGGCGGCGTCGACTCGTCGGTCGCCGCGGCGCTCATCCACAAGGCGATCGGCGACCAGCTGACGTGCGTGTTCGTCGATCACGGCCTCCTGCGGTTGAACGAGGCCGAGCAGGTGCTGGACACCTTCGAGCGCAACCTCGGCGTCCGCGTGATTCATGTCAACGCGGCCGACGAGATGTACGCGGCGCTCGCGGGCGTCGCCGACCCCGAGCAGAAGCGACGGATCATCGGCCGGCTGTTCGTCGACGTGTTCCAGCGCGAGTCGGCGCGGCTGCGCGAGCACGGGACCGACGTCAAATGGCTCGCGCAGGGAACGATCTATCCCGACGTCATCGAGTCGGCAGGTGCCAAGACCAAGAAGGCGCACACGATCAAGTCGCACCACAACGTGGGCGGATTGCCCGAGACCCTGCACCTCAAGCTCCTCGAGCCGCTGCGCGAGCTCTTCAAGGACGAAGTGCGCGAGCTCGGGCTGACGCTCGGCCTGCCGCGCGAGATGGTGTTCCGCCACCCGTTCCCCGGGCCGGGGCTCGGCGTGCGCATCCTCGGGGAAGTCACGCGCGAGCACGCGAACCTGCTGCGCCGCGCCGACGCGATCTTCATCGACGAGCTCCGCCTCGCGCGCGACGCCGGCGGCACCACCTGGTACGACCTCACCGCGCAGGCCTTCGCGGTGTTCCTGCCGATCCGCTCCGTCGGCGTGATGGGCGACGGCCGCACGTACGAGCACGTCGTCGCGCTGCGCGCCGTGCAGACGACCGACTTCATGACGGCGCACTGGGCGGCGCTGCCGCCCGATCTGCTGGCCACCGTGTCCAACCGGATCATCAACGAGGTGCGCGGGATCAACCGCGTCGTCTACGACATCTCGAGCAAGCCGCCGGCCACGATCGAGTGGGAGTAGGTCCCGTGGCCTGTCGGGATTGATCGGGACCTATCCGGCGGGCGCGCCGAAATGCACCCGGGTGCGGCGACAAGCCCCGCCCTTGGGACGAGCGGCGCCGTTACGGCGAATGCTGCCCTGGTCGCGATTGCGCTCTCAGCGCTGTCTGCGTCCGCAGATCAGATCTTCCAGTTGTAGTACGCGGCGAGGAAGAGGGACCAGGTCGATCTGCAGTCCACACGAGGCCGAAGCGAGTGCGCGCATCGGGCTCGAAGAGCACGCCGAAGTTGGCACCCCACCCCCAGGGTCTCGTCCTTCATCTACCGGCCGTTCTGCCCGACCGCGTATCCGCCATCGCCGCTGCTGCGGCCGGCAGCGTCCGGCTGCCTCAGCGCGCACCGTCAGCTGTCAGGGAATCATTCCGCATTCGAACATCTTGTTGACGATCGGCGCGGAAACCTTGTTGAAGAACGCCTGGCGCATCTGCGGATCCTGCTGCAGCAGCTGGATGGCGCGCTGCTCCATCTCCGGCTTCGGTACGCCCTGCTTCTGCGCCCTTTCCTGCCAGAGCTGCTCGCACGAGGATGTCTGGTACTTCTGGATGACCTTGTCGGCAACTCTGTCCATGATCGGAAACTGCGCGTAGGCGATGCCCGCGATTGCTGTGGCGACGACGGCAGCGGCAAGGGCTTTCTTCCTCATGTACGGCTCCCAGATCGTTAAAGGATGCAGGTGCTTGCAGTGGTTTCCGGCTCGGGCGCATCGCGCCCGCGCCTGATCAGTCGGCCTTCGCCTTCTCCGTCATCGCCGCCTTGAGCTTTGCAATGTCCGCCGGCGACAACTGCGGACGGTCGATGTTGATCGTCAGCTTGTTCAGCTTGGCGGTCAGCGCGAACGGCGGCCTGTAGTCGGCGTCGTTCACGCCGGTGAGCGTGTCGGAGCCGATGTCGAAGCTCTCGTCCCACTGCAGGATCATCGGCAGCGTCTTCTCCATCCGCTTGGTCGCGACCACCTTGCCGTCCACCGA
>Ga0209253_10000725_pt1 | contig 28627 bp, 28 predicted proteins | sample FrelakmetBRP12BR_FD_187145 | JGI IMG/M metagenome (GOLD analysis project Ga0209253, IMG submission 187145) | Freshwater lake sediment microbial communities from the University of Notre Dame, USA, for methane emissions studies - BRP12 BR (SPAdes)... | ecosystem: Environmental > Aquatic >...
GATCTCGCACCCGGCCATGTGCTCGGCTTCCTCGATGGCCCGCTTGATCGAGGCGACGGTGGCGTCGATGTTGACCACCACGCCCTTGCGCAGCCCCTTGGACGGGTGTGTCCCGATGCCGATGATGTCGATGCCATCGTCGGTGACCTCCCCGACGATGGCGCAAATCTTGGTGGTCCCGATGTCGAGACCGACAAGGATGTCTCCTGTCTTCGCCATGTGCTACCTCCGTGCGAGTGGCGCATCGCGCCCACGCGGCCGACCCGGGCCCTCTCGGGCCCCTTCTGCTCTCGCCGGAGCGGGCCTCCCGCCCGCACCGTCCTGCCCGCCGCCACTCCCCGACAGCCGGACCGCCACCCGATCGGGGTGACTCCGGTCGTCGAGGTGAATCACCTCGGCCTTGCGCCCCTCGGCGCGGAGCGCCTCGAGAACGCGGTGGAGCCGGCCGAGCTTCTGCGGCAGGTCGCCCTGACCGAGGCGGACCTGCGTTCCCTCGTCGCCGACGTAGAGGGTGACCCCCCAGTCGTCATCGAGGTGAATCTCCTGGACCGGCGCGAGCGGAACGAGCCCCTCGCGCGCGTACTCGTCGAGAAGGGCCAGCGCGCCGCGCAGCCGGGACTCGACCACGCCGCGCCGCTGGGTGAAGTCGTCACGTCCGAAGCCGGTGATCACCGGCAGGTCGAGCCCGTCACCGGCGGTGGCCCGCTTGAAGACCAGCGCGTTGCGATCGACGAGGTAGGTGCCTCCCAGGTCGACGAGCGCCCTGGATTCCCGCTCCTGGATGGCGATCTCGAGAGCCGGGGGGAACCGGCGCCGGACCTCGGCGGAGGCCACCCAGGGGTGGTGGGCCGCTGCCCGCTCCACCGCGTCGACGTCGGCTGCGAGCAGGTTGTCGCCCGGCTTCACCGGCGAGAGGGCCTGGATCTCGGAGGCCGCGGCGCGCGACGCGCCCACCACCCGGATCGACGCGATCCGGAGCGATTCACCTTTGGTGACATAGCGCCAGCCGGCCACGCCGGCGGCGCCGAGCCCGATGGCGCCGAGAGCCCAGAGCGAGGCGAGGGTCAGCCCGTGACGTAGGGCGCCCGGAGGGGCCTTTGGCCCAGGGTCTACACGCCGCCTGTTACCCGCCCGCGCCACGCCACCGCCTCCCTGCCCGAGAGCGCCGCCCACCGCTTCCGGGCGGTATCGCTCAATCAGGCAGAATGCCCGACCGGCCGATCCTGTCCAGTAAATTCAAGGCCCCACACGGCCCGACCCATGTCAGACACCCCATCGGGGTCGTTTCCGGTCAAGTGCCGCTCCGGTGCGGTCAGCCCGCCCCTCACGCCTTCAGCGACGCACCCTCGAGGAGCCTCTCGCAGAGATCCGGGAAGCCGATGCCCTTCCCGGCGGCAATCTTCGGGACCAGGGAGGTGCCGGTCATTCCGGGCAGCGTGTTCACCTCGAGGATGAAGGGGGTCCCGTCTGCGGACACGATGAAGTCCACCCGGGCGGCGCCGGCACAGCCGAGGGCGCGGTAGGCCTTCTCGGCGTCGCGGCAGACCCTGGCATCGACCTCCGGCGAGAGCCGCGCCGGAAAGAAGTACTGGGTCGAACCCGGCGTGTACTTGGCGACGTAGTCGTAGAACTCGCGCGAGGGCACCATCTCGATGGCGCCGAGCGCCTCCCCGTCGAGAACGGCGACGTTCACCTCCTGGCCACGGAGGTACTGCTCGACGATGAGCTCTCCCTTGAAGGAGGCTGCGTCGGCGAGGGCCGAGGCCAGCTGACCCGGTTCCTTGACCACGTGGACGCCCACCGACGAGCCCTCGCACGAAGGCTTCACGACCGCCGGCAGCCCGAAGGGCAGGTCGGCCACCGCGACCGAGCCCGCCCGGGCGACCGGGAAGACGCGGTAGGCGGCCAGCGCGAGGCCGGCGTCGCGGAACAGCAGCTTCGAGACCACCTTGTCCATGCCGATCGCCGAGGCCAGCACGCCGGAGCCCGTGTATGGGATCCCCATCGACTCGAGCAGCCCCTGGGCGCAGCCGTCCTCGCCATACCGCCCGTGAAGGGCGAGGAAGGCGACCTCGGCCCCGCAGGCGCGCAGTCGTTCGGAGAGATCGAGCCCGGCGTCGACGAGGGTGACGTCGAGCCCCCGGGAGCGCAGCGCCTCGGCGCAGGCCTCGCCGGTCCGGAGCGACACCTCCCGCTCGGCGGACCTCCCCCCGTAGAGCACGGCCACCTTCTTCCCGCTCCAGCGACCCATGTCGTCCTCCATCGCTCAGGGATGCTCGTCGGGCGCGAACGCGCCCGCCAGCCGTACCTCGAGCTCCAGTTCCACCCCGAAGAGATCGCGCACCCGGGTCCGGGCCAGCCGGATGAGCGCCAGGCAGTCGCGCGCGGTGGCGCCCCCCAGGTTCACGACGAAGTTGGCGTGCAGGTCGGACCACATCGCGTTCCCCTCCCGGTGCCCCTTCAGCCCGGCGGCCTCGACGAGCCGACCGGCGTGGTCGCCGGGAGGGTTGCGAAAGGTCGAGCCCCAGGTGGGCCAGCCCAGCGGCTGGGTTCGCCGCCGGTGCGCCATGTCGGCTTCCATGACTGCGCGGCTCGCGGCCGCGTCGCCGCGGCGAAGCCGGAAGGCCACCCGGGTCACCACCGAGCGGGGGGGGAGCCGGCAGGTGCGGTAGGCGAAGCCCAGCTCGTCGCGCGGGATGAGGCGAAGCCCCTCCGGCGTCGCCACCTCGACCGCCTCGACCACGTCCTTCATTTCCCCGATGGCAGTGCCGGCGTTCATCGCCGCGGCGCCGCCAAGCGTGCCCGGGATGCCGGCCGCGAACTCGCAGCCCACCAGGCCGGCCGCCTGGGCCCGCTGCACGAGGCGGTTCACAGGCGCGCCTCCGGAGAGCACGAGCCGCTCGCCATCCTCCGACTCCTCGCCGAAGTCGATGGGGAGCCGCACCACCACGCCGCGGATCCCGGCGTCGGCGACGAGCAGGTTGGCGCCGCCGCCCAGCACCAGCAGCGGGAGGCCTCGCTCGCTGCAGGCCGAGAGCAGCGCCACCAGGTCGGCCGGATCCTCGGGGCGGACGAGGAGGTCGGCCGGTCCTCCGACGCGGATCGACGTCCGGGGCGCCAGGGGCGCATTCCGGGCGCACTCCCCGCGAACCGAGCCCTCCACCTGCGCCAGCCACCCGAGCGCGGCATCCGGGCGCGGCGCGTCGGTCACGGGCGCCCCAGGAGTTCCAGCAATTCGGGGCCGACCGCGGTGATGTCGCCGGCGCCGAGGGTGAGGACGAAGTCGCCGGGACGCAACCGCTCCCTGGCGGCCTGGGCGAGCGCGGCCCGCGCCACGTGGGTCACGTCCTTGTGGCCGCAGGCCCGGATCCCGTCGGCCAGCGCGAGTCCGGAGATGCCGGGAATGGGGTCCTCGGAGGCCGCGTAGACGTCGGTGACGAGCAGCACGTCGGCGTCGTTGAAGGCGGTCTTGAACTCCTCGAGCAGGGCCAGCGTCCGGGAGTAGCGATGGGGCTGGAAGAGGCAGACCACCCGCCGTCCGTAGGCTTCCCTGGCGCCGCGCAGCGTGGCCCGGACCTCGGCGGGGTGGTGGCCGTAGTCGTCGACCACGGTGACGCCGTCGCGCTCTCCACGGACAGTGAACCTGCGCTGCACGCCCTGGAAGGACGCCAGCGCCTCGCGGGTCACCTCCACCGGCACGCCCATCTCGTCGGCCAGCGCCACCACCGCGAGCGCGTTCAGCGCGTTGTGGCGCCCCACCATGTGAAGCTCGAAGCGTCCCAGCGGTTCCCCGCGCCGCGTGGCCTCGAAGGCCACCCTCGGGCCCAGGACCTCGACGTGGGTGGCGCGGTAGTCGGCCTGCGGCGCCTCGCCGTAGGTCACGAAGCGCTTCTCGACGAAGGGAAGGATCGACTGCACGCCCGGGTGGTCGAGGCAGAGGATGGCGGTTCCGTAGAAGGGGACCCGGTTCACGAAGTCGACGAAGCCGCGCTTCAGCGCCTCCTCGGTCTTCCAGTGGTCGAGGTGCTCGGGGTCGACGTTGGTGACCACCACCAGCGTGGGGGTGTAGTGGAGGAAGGACCCGTCCGACTCGTCGGCCTCGACGACGATCCAGTCCCCCTTGCCCAGCTTGGCGTTGGAGCCGAAGGCGTTCATCTTGCCCCCCACCACCGCGGTGGGGTCGAGCCCGGCGAGGGCCATGAGGTGTGCCGCCATGGAGGTGGTGGTGGTCTTCCCGTGGGAGCCGGCGATGGCGATTCCCTGCTTGAGGCGCATCAGCTCGGCGAGCATCTCCGCGCGCGGGATGACCGGGATCTGGCGGCGGCGGGCCTCGACCACCTCGGGGTTGTCGCGCGGCACGGCCGACGAGGTCACCACCACGTCGGCGCCGCCCACGTGGCCCGCTGCGTGCCCCAGCTCGATGCGCCCGCCCAGGCCGGCCAGCCGGCGGGTGGCCTCCGACGCCTTCAGATCCGAGCCGGAGACCGGGTAGCCGAGGTTGAGCAGCAACTCGGCGATGCCGCTCATGCCGATGCCGCCGATGCCGACGAAGTGGATGCGTGGGCTGCGCGAACGGAAGAGGGTCATGTGGGCCCGGCAGGGGGAGGGCGAACGGGGCGAAAGTCGGGGCCGCGGGGGCGACCCTTGGGCGTGCCCCAGCGACGGACCGTCATCTGGGTGAGGACGTCGACGATCTCGCTGGCCGCCTGGGGGCGTCCCTGCACGCCGGCGGCGCGGGCCATCCGGTCGCGCAACTCGCCGTCGAGGAGGATCCGCCGGATCTCGGCTGCGAGCAGCTCGCCGTTGAGATCCCGCTCCTCGATCATCACCGCGGCGCCCGCGTCCACCAGGCTCTGGGCGTTCACCACCTGGTGGTTGTCCGCGGCGGACGGAAACGGGACCAGGATCGAGGGCTTCTTGCACACCGTCAGCTCTGCGAGCGTGGTCGCGCCTGCGCGGCAGACGACCAGGTCGGTGCCGGAGTAGGCGGCGCTCATGTCGGCGATGAACTCCCGCACGTCGGGGGCGAAGCCCACCGCCGCGTAGCCCTTCTCCACCTGCTCGCGATCCCGGGCGCCGGTCTGGTGCGTGAAGCGGACCCGGTCCTTGAGGTCGGCCAGGAAGGGCAGGGCCTCGATGACCCGCATGTTGAGGCTGTGAGCGCCCTGGGAGCCGCCGAAGACGAGCACCCGGAGCTGGTCATCGCGCTTGGAGATCGGGCGCATGTAGTTCTCGAGGAGCTGGCGGCGGATGGGGCTTCCCAGGTGCTGCACCTTCCGGGAAGGGAAGTGGCGCTCGGCCTCCGGGAAGGCGGTGAAGGCGACCTCGACCACCCTGCCGAGGAGCCGGTTGGTGAGTCCGGCCACGGCGTTCTGCTCCTGGACGGCGGTGGGGATGCCCAGGAGCCAGGCCGCCAGCACCACCGGTCCCGAGGCGTAGCCGCCAACCCCGACGACCGCGTCCGGCTTCCACTTCCGGAGGATCCGCCAGGACTGGACGAAGGCGCGCGGAAGCCGGAACAACCCCGAGAGCACTCCCCGCAACCCCTTGCCCTTCAGCCCGCGGACGTCGATGAGCTCGATGGGATAGCCGGCGATGGGCACCAGCGAGGCCTCCAGGCCCCTGGCCGTGCCCACGAAGACCACGTCGTTCTTCGGGTGGCGGGTGACCACCTCCTCGGCCAGCGCGATGCCGGGGAAGACGTGGCCGCCCGTGCCGCCGCCGGCGACGAGAAGCCTCATGACGGGCTCCCCGCGGTGGCGGCGACCCGTGGCGACCGCTGGGCGCGAAGGAAACCACCCTGTCCTCCGCTCACCGAGAGCAGGATCCCGGCGGCCGCGAGCATGGTCATGAGGGAGCTGCCGCCGTACGACACGAAGGGAAGCGTGAGCCCCTTCGTGGGCAGGAGCCCGAGCACGACGGCCAGGTTCACGAGCGCCTGCGAGCCGATGAGGGTCGTGAGCCCGAGCGCCAGGTAGCAGCCGAAGGCGTCGGGGGCCGACCAGGCGGCGCGGAACCCACGCCAGACGAGCAGCGCGAAGAGCAGCGACAGGAAGGACATGCCGAGGAGGCCGGTCTCCTCGGCGATCACCGCGGCGATGAAGTCGGTGTGTGCGGCCGGCAGGTAGAAGAGCTTGCCCTTTCCCTCGCCGAGCCCCTGCCCGAACCAGCCGCCGTTCCCGATGCCCAGGAGCGACTCGACGATCTGGAAGCCGATCCCGTCCCGGTGCTGCCAGGGGTCGAGGAAGGCGGTGATGCGCGCCATGCGGTAGGGCGTCCCGGCCACGAGCTTCCAGGCAACGGGGAGCGCCACGACCAGCGCGCCCAGCAGGTACGCGAACTTCACGCCGCCCGCGAAGAGCATCACCAGGAGCACCAGGAGGAGGATGACGGCCGTCCCGAGGTCCTTCTCGGCGATCACGAGGGCCACGAGCAGCCCGGTCACCGCCACGTGGGGCAGGAAGCCGATCGAGAACATCCTGACCCGCTCCTTCTTCCGGGAGAGCGAGCGGGCCAGGTAGAGGACCAGGATCACCTTGGCGGCCTCGGCCGGCTGGAAGCGGATGAAGCCCAGGTCGATCCAGCGCCGCGCCCCGCCGGCCACCTTGCCGATGCCGGGGACGAGGACCAGGACGAGCGCGACCGTGACCGCGAGCAGCAGGGGAACGGCCAGCGCCTCGAGCCGGCGGTACCCGAGCTGGACGAGGAAGAGGAGCAGGGCCAGGCCGATGCCGGCGGCCAGCAGCTGCCGCTTCAGGTAGTAAAACTGATCGTGAACCCTGGCCTCGGCGGTCACGGCGCTCGCCGAGTAGACCATCACCAGCCCCAGCCCGGTGAGCAGCAGGAAGGAGGCCAGCATCCACGGGTCGAAGGCCGGGACCAGGCGGGGGCGGCGGGTGGCGGTCGGGTCCTTGCTCATGGCGCGGGGGCGGCGGCGGCGAGGCGTCGAAAGGCCTCCCCTCGCTCCTCGTAGCTCTGGAACTGATCGTAGCTCGCGCAGGCCGGAGAGAGGAGCACCACGTCTCCAGGCCCGGCCAGACGGGCCGCGCGCGAGACGGCGGTGGCGAGATCGCCGCACGACTCGGTGGGACCGAGGTCGCCGAGCTCCCGCTCGATGGCCGGCGCGTCCTCGCCCAGCGTGAGCAGCGCCTTGACGCGTCCCGGGAAGAGCGGCCGGAGCGGGGCGTAGGGGGCCTTCTTGCCGCGCCCGCCGAGCAGAAGCACCACCGATGGGCGCCCGGCCGGGAAGGCGGCGAGACCGACGGCCGTCGAGTCGACGTTGGTGGCCTTGGAGTCGTTCACCCACTCGACGCCGCCTCGCTCGGCCACCAGCTCCAGCCGGTGGGGAAGGCCAGGGAACTCGTCGAGTCCGCGTTGCACCACCGCGCCGGGGACGCCCATGATCCGGGCGCAGGCCACCGCGGCCATGGCGTTCTCCCGGTTGTGGCGGCCGCGCAGGGCCCGGCAGCGGATGAGGTAGCGTTCCGGGTCGCCCGAGGGGCCGGAAAAGCGGAGCACCTCGCCGTCGTCGCGCGCTGCCATGGGAGCCCGGGGGCCGAAGCCGAAGGTGACCACCTCGCCCCGGGTGGAGCGGGCCGCTGCCAGTGCCCTGGGGTCGCGCTCGTTTCCCACCGCCACGTCGCCGGCCTGCTGGTTCTCGAAGAGGCGGGCCTTGGCCGCCCCGTACTCGTCCATGCCGGGGTAGCGATCGAGGTGGTCGGGGGTCACGTTCAGGATGGCCCCGACGCGCGGGCGGAACCGGTCGATGGCCTCGAGCTGGAAGGACGACAGCTCGAGGACCACCACGTCGACCGTGGCCCCGGAGAGCGGCAGCTCGGAGAGCGGCGTGCCCAGGTTTCCGCCCACGAAGGCGTGCCGGTCCCTCTGGAAGAGGGCCCCGGTGAGCGCGGTGGTGGTGCTCTTTCCGTTCGTGCCGGTGATGGCCACCACCGGAACCTCGCCAAGGAAGCGCGAGGCCAGCTCGACCTCGCCGAGCACCGGGATGCCGGCTCGCCGCGCCGCCGCGATCTCGGGGATGGAGAGCGGGACGCCTGGCGAGACCACCACCAGGTCGCAGCCGGTGAAGTCCCTCTCCGCGTGGCCGCCCAGGGCGAACGAGACCTGGGCGTTCCCGAGTGTCTGGATCTCCGGCGCCAGCTCGGTGGCGGTCCGCCGGTCGGTCACCGTCACCCGGGCGCCCTCTCGCGCGCAGAGGCGCGCGGCCGCGGCGCCGCTGCGGGCCAGTCCGACCACGAGGATCTTCTTTCCGGTGAGATCGATGGCCATCTTCCTTTCCTAGCGGAGCTTCAGCGACATGAGGGCGATCAGTGCCAGCATGATCGAGGCGATCCAGAATCGCACGATGATCTTGGGTTCGGACATCCCCTCCATCTCGAAGTGGTGGTGGATGGGGGCCATGCGGAAGACCCGCTTGCCGGTGGTGCGGAAGGAGGCCACCTGCACGATGACGCTCACCGCCTCGACCAGGAAGACGCCGTTCAGGATCGCCGAGGCGAACTCGTTCTTGGTGAGCACCGCCAGCATGCCCAGCGCGCCGCCCAGCGCCAGGGATCCCACGTCCCCCATGAACATCGAGGCCGGGTAGGTGTTGAACCAGAGAAACGCGATGCCCGCCCCGCCCATGGCGGCGCAGAAGACCCCCAGCTCCTCGGCGCCGTGCACCGGGGGGATGCCCAGGTAGGCCGCCAGGCTGAAGCCGGCGATGGTGGTGCCGGCCACGTAGGAGAGCGCCAGGAAGGTCATCGACGAGACGATCGACGGGCCGATGGCGAGACCGTCGAGGCCGTCGGTGAGGTTCACGGCGTTGGAGGTTCCCACCACGACCAGGAGCATGAAGGGCACGTAGGCCCAGCCCAGGTTCCAGTCGAGGCGGCGTGTGGGAACGAAGGGAAGGGTGACGTGGGTGTCGAGAAAGGTGCCCACGGTGAGGAATGGGAAGGAGGCCCCGAGCTGGAAGTTCCAGTCGGTGAGGAAGACCAGGTAGACGGCCAGGACGATGAGGGCCTGCCAGGCGAGCTTCTTCTTCCCGGGCAGGCCCTTCGAGTTCTTCCGGGAGAACTTGAGATAGTCGTCGGCGAAGCCCACCGCGCCGAAGCCGATGGTGACGAGCAGGACCGACCAGATCAGCCGGCTGCGCAGGTCCGCGAAGAGCAGCGTGGCGGCCACGAGCGCGAGGAGGATGAGCGCGCCGCCCATCGACGGCGTGCCGGTCTTGACCTGATGGGATTCCGGCGTGTCCGCGCGGACGTTCGAGGCCCCGTACTGGAGCCTTCGCATGCGCGCGATGAACCACGGCCCGAGGAGCAGCCCCAGGATCATGGCCGTCAGCCCCGCGGCCACGATGCGGAACGACGGGTAGCGCAGCACGTTCAGGACCGTGAAGCGATTCGCCATCGGGTAGAGGAGGAGGTAGAGCATCTAGCGCAGGGCCTCGATGAGTCGTTCGAGCTTCATCCCGCGACTTCCTTTCACGAGAAGTGCGTCGCCGGGACGCAGCCGTTCTCGCACGAAGGCGGTGAGGGCCTGGGGGTCCTCGGTGTGGAAGGCGGACGAGGGAGCGAGGCCGGCGGCCAGCGCCGCCTCGTGGGAAAGCCGGGTGCGGGCTCCCAGGGTGGCGAGCCAGGCGAGGCCGGCGGCGGCAGCGTCGCGCCCGAGCTCCAGGTGCAGCTCCTCCTCGGCAGGTCCCAGCTCCAGCATGTCGCCGAGCGCGGCCACGGCGCGCCCCTTGCCGGCCAGCTGTCGCAGCGTCCGGAGCGCGGCCTTCATCGAGGCCGGGTTGGCGTTGTAGCAGTCGTCGACGAGGAGCACGCCCGAGGCGAGCTGCTCGAGGCGCAGGCGCCTTCCGACCGGCCGGACCTCCGCGAGCCCGCGAACGATCTCGCGATCGCTGCAGCCGAGCGCCAGCGCCGCCGCGGCCGCTGCTGCTGCGTTCGCCGCGTTGTGCTCTCCCACCAGCGGAAGCACGACCCGGATCTCCTTCGTCCCGATGCCGAGGAGGAAGGTGATCCCGTCCTGGCCGTGGGAGAGGACGTCGAGGACCGTCACGTCGGCCTTGCTGTCGCGCCCGACGGCGAAGGTCAGCACGCGCCGTCCCGACTTGCGGGCGCGGTGGAGCATGCGGGCGTCGTCTGCGTTGGCCACCACGATGCCGTCGGGGGGCAGCCCCTGGTACAGCTCGCCCTTGGCGTCGGCGACTGCGTCCACGGTGCCCAGTCCCTCCAGGTGGGCGGGGAAGGCGTTCGTCACCACGCCCACCTGCGGCTCGGCCATGGCGGTCAGGCGCGCGATCTCGCCCCGGTGGTTCATCCCCATCTCGATCACCGCAGCGGTGTGCTCCGGCCCGAGGCGCAGAAGCGTGAGCGGCACGCCCACCTCGTTGTTCAGGTTGCCCTCGGTCTTCAGCACCGGTCCGCGGGTGGCCAGGATGGCGGCGATCATCTCGCGGGTGGTGGTCTTCCCGTTCGATCCGGTGATGCCGACGACCGGGATGGCGAAGCGGCGCCTGTGGAGCCGGGCGATCCCCCCGAGAGCCTCGAGCGTGTCCTTGACGGCGAGGAGCGGGAGCCCGGGCGGCGCGGCGCCGGCGCGGTCGGCGGCCACCACTGCGCAGGCGGCCCCGGCCTGGGCGGCCTCGGGGAGGAAGTCGTGCCCGTCGAAGCGATCGCCACGTAGCGCCACGAAGGCGTTTCCCGGCAGGATGGAGCGGGTGTCGGTGGAGATGCCGGCCATCTCCGCGGGCGGCGAGCCGGCGAAGCGGCCGCCGGTGGCGGAGGCCAGATCACCCGGCGTGAAATGGGGCCCGGGGTTCACGCCACGCCGAGGCCCCGTCGGGCCTCCTCCCGGTCGTCGAGGTGCCGCTTCTCTGTGCCCACGATCTGGTAATCCTCGTGCCCCTTGCCGGCGATGAGGACGGCGTCGCCGGGCAGTGCGGATTCGAGCGCCAGCGCGATGGCGCCCCGCCGATCCTCGACCACGGCGAAGCCGCGCGCGCCGCCCCGGGCCTCGGCCTCGGAGAGGCGCCGCAGGCCGGCCGCCTCCACGCCGGGCACGATGGCGTCGAGGATCGCGCCGGGGTCCTCGGTGCGCGGGTTGTCGCTCGTCACCACCACCAGGTCGGCGGCGCTTCCGGCGGCGCGACCCATGAGCGGTCGCTTGCCCCGGTCCCGGTCGCCGCCGCAGCCGAAGACCGCGATCAGGCGGCGCGGTGCGAGAGCCCGCAGCGCGGCGCAGGCGGCAGCGAGCGAGTCGGGGGTGTGGGCGTAGTCCACGAAGGCGGCCACGCCGCGTCCGTCGATCCGCTCGAGCCGCCCCGGGGCGCCGGGTGAAGCGGAGAGGCCGGCGGAGACGGCCCCCGGCGGGAAACCCAGCGCCAGCGCCAGCCCGGCGGCGGTCATGAGATTCTCGAGGTTGTGGGCGCCGACGAGCGGGGAGCGAACCGGCACCTCCCCGCGCGGCGTGGAGAGGACGGCCTGGATGCCGTCCATCCCGACGCGGACGCCGCGGGGCGCGATCTCCGCGCCCGGCACCCCGAAGCGCCACACCGTCCGTCCGGCGGCGGAGAGCTCGGCGGCGATGCGGGCCCCGTGCGCGTCGCCGGCGTTCACGACCGCCACGCCATCCGGGGCGAGCCGCTCGGCGAAGAGGCGGCGCTTGGCCAGGAAGTAGGACTCCTGGTCTGGGTGGTAGTCGAGGTGGTCCCGCCCGAGGTTGGTGAAGCCGGCGGCCCGGAAGGAGAGCCCGGCCACCCGCTCCTGCTCGAGGGCGTGGGAGGAGACCTCGAGGATGGCGACGCGGGCGCCGGCGCCGACCATCTCGGCGAGCAGTGCCTGGACCTCGGCGGCGTCGGGCGTGGTGTGCGAGGCGGGGCGCGTTCGCCCCGGGACCCGCCAGGAGACGGTGCCGATGACGCCGCTCGAGACACCGGCGGCGGCGGCGCAGGCCTCGACCAGGTAGGTGACGGTGGTCTTTCCCTTGGTGCCGGTCACGCCGCACAGGGCAAGCCGCTCGGCCGGGCGCCCGTGGAGGTTGGCTGCGGCCACCGCGAGCGCGCGGCGCGCCGACGGCACGAGGAGGAGCGACGCCGGCGCGCAGTCGACCGGCCGTTCGGCCAGGACCGCCACCGCCCCGGCACGCGCTGCCGCGGAGGCGAAGTCGTGGCCGTCGGCCGTTGCGCCGGCGATGGCGACGAAGAGCGCGCCACCTTTCACTTGCCGTGAATCCGACGTCACCATCGACACCTCGGCGTCGAGCGCCTGTCCGAGCGACGCGCCGGTACCGGCGATGATCGAGGAAAGCCGCATGGATTCGACTGAGCCGCCTTTGCCCGGAGAGTAGCGTGTCGCGATATCGGGGGCAGCTTTTTGCCTCCCCTTCGGCCCGGGGTCAACCGGGCGGCGCCAGGGTGAGACGGACCCGGGTCCCGCGCTCGACCAGCTCTCCGGCGCGAGGGACCTGCCCCGTGACGCGCCCCGTGCCGCGAAGGTCGCCGGCCAGGTCGGCGGTCTCGAGCCGCCGGAGCGCCGACCGGGCCGCCAGCCCCTGGAGCGCGGGGACGGCCACCGCTCCCGTGCCCTGCGGCGGCCTGCGGGGGGCGAACTCGACCGGGGGGACCGGAGCGATCTCCTCCCGCTCCGGGAGCGGCTCGGTGGCGCCGGAGGGCGCGGGCGGCGCCAGGGCGGCCACCGCGGTTCCGCTCTGCGGGACGCCGCGGGACTTCATCGCGTGCTCGGCCACGTCGCGGAAGACCGGGGCCGCCACCTCGCCACCGTAGATCTCCCCCTTGGGCTCGTCGATGAAGATCCCGATCGCGACCCGGGGAGCGTCGGCCGGGGCGAATCCGACGAAGGAGGAGAAGTGCTTGTCGGCCGAGTACCCGCCCGAGACCGGGTCGGCCTTCTGGGCGGTGCCGGTCTTTCCGGCCACCCGCCAGCCCGGGAGCCGGGCCCGCTTGCCGGTTCCGTCCGGGTCGGCCACCACGCCCTCGAGCCACTCCGCCACCTGCCGAGCCGTCTCCGGCGACACCACCCGGCGCACCGGGGTGGGAACCGCCTCCGACATCACGTCGCCGGAGACCGGGTCGACCACCCGGCGGACGATCCAGGACTTCATGAGGACGCCGCGGTTCGCGAGCGCCGCCATGGCCTGGGTGATCTGGAGCGCCGACGCCGTCATGCCCTGGCCGAAGCTCATGGTGGCGACCGAGATCTCGGCCTTTGGGAAGGGGATCTGGCCGCGCGGCTCGCCGGGGATCCCGACCTGGGTCCGCTCCCCGAGGCCGAAGGCCAGGAAGGCCTGCTGCAGCCGTTCCCGCCCGAGCCGCTGGCCGATCTTGCCCGCGCAGATGTTGGAGCTCGCCGCCATGACCCGCGCCGGCGGCACCCAGCCGAGCCCCTTGTGGTCGTGGATGACGTGGCTGCCCACCGCCCAGCGGCCGTTCTCGCAGAAGATGGAATCGTTGGCCCGGATGGCTCCCTCGTCGAGGGCCCGGGCGAGCACGAAGGCCTTCATGGTCGATCCTGGCTCGAAGCTGTCGAGGACGGCGCGGTTGCGCAGGTCCTCCTTGCGCGGGGCGTTGGGGTTCAGGAGCGGCACGTTGGCGAGCGCCAGGATCTCGCCGGTGGCGGGGTCGATGACGATCGCCATGCCCGAGGCCGCCCGGGCCTGCGCCACCGCCACGGCCAGCGAGCGCTCGGCGGCGTTCTGCAGCCCCTGGTCGATGGTCAGCTCGACCCGGCCCCCCTCCAGCACACGCTCCGGAACCGGCGCTGCGCCGAGAAGGTTGGCGCCTCGGGCGTCGCGCAGGGATGGCAGCCGCATGCCCTCGCCCTGGAGCGACTCGTCCCAGGCCCGTTCCACGCCCTCGAGCCCCTGGCCGTCGTCGCCGACGATGCCGAGCAGCTGTCCGGCCAGCTCGCGACGCGGGTAGTATCGCCGGGTCTCCTTCACGAATCCCACCCCGGCCATCTTCAACGCCCGGACCTGTTCGGCCTCGGCTGGCGAGACCCGCCGCTTCACCCAGGCGAAGCGGGCCCCCTTGGCGAGCCTCTTCTCGAGCGCCTTCGGCTCGAGCTGCAGCGCCTTGGACAGCCGGACGAGGTCGCGGGTTCGGCCGCCGGGTGGAAACTCGCGCGGATCGACGAAGATCGAATCGGCCTCGGCGTTGCCTGCGAGCACGGCGCCGTTGCGGTCGGTGATGGTGCCCCGGCGCGGTTTCAACGTCAGCTCGCGAAGGTACTGGTCCCGTGCCAGGCTGCCCAGCCGGTCGCCCTGCAACACTTGAAGTTGCACCGAGCGTCCGGCCACCACGGCGAACCCCGCCGCGAAGACGAACGCCACGACCCCGATCCGGATCGCGATCCAGCGCGCGGAGCGGGGGTCGATGCCGGCGCGCATCGCCGCTCAGGGGCGCGCCGCGTCGAGCGCGCCCACGCGGGGGCCGGTCCGGGCCTCCCGCCGCTTCGTCGTCTTCACATCTGGCTCCGCCGGGCCGGGGCGCTGATCTGCCCCGTCGACGCCCACGCCCGCCACGCCCGACCCACCCACCATACCCGCCACCACCGCACCCGGTGCCGGCGGAGCCATTCCCAGTCGCTCGCGTGCGAACCGCTCCAGGCGGCCCGGCGAGCGCAAAGTTGCGACCTCCAGATTCAGCCGATCCCGCTCGGCGAGCAGCTGCCGGTGCTCGGCTTCCAGCCGCCCGAGCTCGTAGCCGATGCCCTGAACGCGGGTTCGCGACCAGACGTGGAAGACCCCCACGGCGGCGAGCGGCGCGGCCAGCAGGAGCCCGGCGATCACGGTGGCCACCCCGGCCTGGCGCCCGAAGCCCTTCATCGGACCTTCACCACCGCGCGGAGCTTGGCGCTGCGGGCGCGGGGATTGGCGGCCACCTCGGCGTCCGAGGCCACCACGGCCTTCCTCGTCAAGGGCTGGAACTCCGGGTTCGAGCCGCACCGGCAGATCGGGAAGCCCGGCGGGCACGTGCACTCCTTCGTGAGCTCCCCGAAGGCGCGCTTCACCATCCGGTCCTCCAGCGAGTGGAAGCTGATGGCGGCGGCGCGTCCGCCCTTCGACAGCGTGCGGGGCAGGGCGTCGAGCCAGGCGGCGAGCGCGCCAAGCTCGTCGTTCACGGCGATGCGCAGCGCCTGGAAGGTTCGGGTGGCCGGGTGGATCTTGCGCGGCCAGGCCTTGCGGGGAACGGCGCCGGCCACCACCTCCGCGAGCCGGGCGGTGTCGAGGGTTCGAGCGCCGTGCTTCGCGACCGTCTCCAGGATGGCGCGGGCGATCGGGCGGGCGAAGGGCTCCTCGCCGTACTCGCGGAGGATCCGGGTGAGCTCGCGAACGTCGACCCGCTCGAGCAGGTCGGCGAGCGTCTCCCCCTCGTCCGACATCCGCATGTCGAGCGGCCCCGGGCGGGAGAAGGAGAAGCCTCGTTCGGCCAGGTCGAGCTGGGGTGACGAGACGCCCAGGTCCACCAGCGTGCCGTCCACCCGGTCGATGCCCAGCGAGCGGAGCGCGCCCTCGGCGTCGCGGAAGTCGGCGCGCACGGCGCGGAAGGCCTCGCCGAAACGGGCCAGCCTCGCACGGGCTGCGGCGAGCGCGCGCGGGTCGCGGTCGGTGCCGATCACCCGGGCTCCCCGTTCCAGGAGGGCTTCCGCGTGTCCGCCGCCGCCCAGCGTGCCGTCGAGGAAGAGCTCGCCGGGGAGGGGCTGGAGGAGCTGGATGACCTCGCTCTGGAGAACGGTCGCATGCGTGAAGCCGGTCACCCGGCCCTCATGGCGTCGGCCACGTCGGTGTGGAACTCGACGCCGAAGCCGCCGCCGGCGAGCACGAGGTCGCGGAGGTAGCGGCTGGCGCCGGCCAGGCGCAGTCCCGGCACGTCGAGCAGCAGCCTCGCGCCGGCGTAGTGAAGGTGGCCCACGCGGGAGAGATCGAGCACGACCAGCCTTCCAGCGGCCCGGGCCCGCGCCGAGGCGGCTGCCACGCTCGCCAGCTCGGGGAGGGAGAGCTCCCCGTAGCATCGGAGGACGGTCACGCCGATCTCTTCGCGAAGGACGTGCATGAGCTATCCGAAGAAGTCCACGACCTCGTCGGCCGGGATGTCGCGGTTCATCTGCTCGTCGTAGGCGGCGCGGTCGAAGAGCTGGATGGTTCGCCCCATGCCCACCCAGACCACTTCCTTCGAGAGCTGCGCGAAATCGCGGAGCGTCGGCGGCACGAGGACGCGGCCGTGGACGTCGAGGTCGACCTCGCTCGCCGAGGAGTAGAACTTCAGGATGTTTCGCTGGGCGCGGACGTCGAGCGGGCTCGTGGCGAGCACCTTCTTCTCGAGCTCCTTCCAGACCGACTGCGGCAGGGCCTGCACCGCGCGCCAGTGCGGATACTGGGTGAGAACCAGCTTGGCCTCGCCGGCGAGGGCGAGCGTGTCCCGGAACTTCACCGGGAGGCTGGTGCGCCCCTTGGCGTCGATCGAATGCTGGAAGGTCCCGAAGAACACGGCTTGCCCGATCCTGCCACCTTGATCCACTGCGTGACACTTTTTCCCACCAACTTGTCGATCTACGAAGATCGGAGGCTCTCTGTCAAGAAGCCCCCGAGAAACGTGAGGTTGCACTGCTCAGACGTCTAGCCGGGAATCGAGGGATAGGGGGTGGGCGGGTGCCTACACGCTACCGGTGGGTTTCGTCCGGAAACTGGCGCGGGGGCCCCAGGGGGGTGATCGTCCTCGCGATCCACCGCCTCGCCCCATGAGCTTTCGTTACCAATCCTTCTCGCGCTTCCCCGTGGCGCTCCTTTTCGCCGCCGCGGCGGCCGGCGCGCTCTGCGCCCTTGCCGCGCCCTCGCCCTGGACGCTCTCGATCCTGCTGCCGCTTCCGGCGGCCGCGGGCGGCCTGCTCCTCTGGGTGGCCCAGCACGACGAGGCCTCCCGCATGGGCTCGCTGGAGGTGGACGGAGCCGGACTGCGCCGCATCCGCGGCGACGGCCGCGTCCTTCACGTGGTGCGCTGGGAAGAGATCCGCTCCGTCATCGTGGACCCGAGCCGGCGCGAGGCCCTGGTGATGGTCCCGGGCGGCGGCGGCTTTCCGGTGCGCGGCGCCCCGCTCCTCGGCGGGGTCGGGCTCGAGCACTTCCAGGCCTTCGTCGAGATGCTCCCCGACTTCACCGACGCGCCCATCAACCGGCCAGGACACCCCGCTCGTCGCGCTGGTGGCGGGCCTGCTCTTCCATCACCAGCGCGGTGATGCGCCGGCTCAGGGCGCCGAACTCGGACGAGGACGGGTCGCGTGGGCGGGGAAGCAACACCGGAATGACCTCCTTCACCGCGCCGGGACGGTAGGTCATCACCACCACCCGGTCGGCCAGGTAGAGCGACTCCTCGATCCCGTGGGTGACGAAGAGGACGGACTTCCCCGACCCCGACCAGATGCGCAGGAGCTCGTCCTGGAGGTTTCGCCGGGTCAGCGCGTCGAGGGCGCCGAACGGCTCGTCCATGAGCAGCACCGGCGGGTCGATGGCCAGCACCCGGGCGATGGCCACCCGCTGCCGCATGCCGCCGGAGAGGTCCTTGGGGAAACGGTCGCGGAAGTCGGTGAGGCCGAGCTTGGCGAGCCAGGCGTCGACCGTGGCCCGGATCTCCGCCGCCGGCGTGCCTTTCACTTCCAGTCCGAAGGCGACGTTCTCGGCCACCGTCATCCATGGGAAGAGCGCGTACTCCTGGAAGACCATGGCCCGGTCTGGACCGGGCGAGGTCACCTCGCGGCCCCCCGCCAGGATCCGGCCCGAGGTGGGCGGACTGAAGCCGGCCACGGCGTTCAGCAAGGTGGACTTGCCGCAGCCAGACGGGCCGAGCAGGCAGACGAACTCGCCGTCCGCCACCTCGAGGTCGATGCCGTCGAGGGCCACCACCTCGCGCCCGCCGGTGGCGAAGGTCTTCCTGACCCCCTCCACGCGGATGGCCGGGGCGGACGCCGCCGCGGAGTTCATCCCTCGAGCCCCCGGTGCCAGCGGAGCATTCGCGCGCTCACCCAGCCCATGCCCCCGTCGATGAAGAGCCCGATGAGCCCGATGGTGATCATCCCGGCGATGATCTTGTCCGACCAGAAGTACTCGCGGGCCTCGAGGATCCGGTAGCCGAGGCCGCGGTTCACGGCGGTCATCTCGGCCACGATGACCACGATGAAGGCCACGCCGATGCCGATGCGCATGCCCGAGAGCACGTAGGGCATGGCGGACGGCAGGATGACGCGCCGGAAGATGGTCCACTCCCCGGCGCCCAGGTTTCGCGCCGCCCGGAGGTGGATGGCGTCGACGTGGCGAACCCCGGCGATGGTGTTCACCAGCACCGGGAAGAAGGCGCCCAGCGCGATGAGGAAGAAGGCCGGCGGGTCGCCCAGGCCGAACCAGAGGATGGCCAGCGGGATGAATGCGATGGGCGGGATGGGGCGCAGGATCTGGAGGAGCGGGTTGAACAGGTCGTGAACCCAGTCCTTGGCGCCCATGAGGAGGCCGAGCGGCAGGGCCAGCCCGGCGCCGATGGCGAAGCCGCCCAGCACGCGGGTCAGGCTCCCGGCCGCGTCCTCGAGCATCTCGCCCGAGGCGGCGTAGGCCCACCAGCGGACCACCACCCGCGACGGCGCCGGCATGACCAGCGCGGAGACCACGCCGGCGCGGGAGATCACCTCCCAGAGGACGAGCACGACCACCGGCACCAGCACCGCCCGTCCGAGCCGCGCGGCGCGTCCGGCCATGGGCTCAGGGCCTCGTCGGGGAACTGTTCACGCCCAGCTTCTGCTTGGCCTGTCCGAGCAGGTCGAGCGCCACCCAGTCGGTGGCCCTGGGCGGCGCCGCCATCTTGCCCACGCCGTACTTCACCATGAGATCGGTGGTGATCTGGATGTGCTCGGCGGTGACGTCGAAGGTGAAGGCCGCGTTCGACATGGCGTCCCGGTAGTCCTCGACGGTGATCTGCCCCTTGAACATCTTCTCCCGGACCCAGGCCTCGGCCAGCGCCGGATCCTTCTGGAAGAGCCGGGTCGTATCGACGAAGCACTCGAGCACGCGCCGTGCCACGTCGGGGCGCGACCTGTACATCTTCTCGGTCATCACCAGCACGCGCACCGGCTCGCCCAGCGGGGTGTCGTAGGGCTTCAGCATCTCCTTGCCGAACCCCTTGTTGATGGCCTGCGAGGACTGGGGCTCCGACTGGCACATGGCGTCGATCTGCTTCTGCAGCAGGGCCTGGTTCAGGTCGGCGAAGGCCAGGTAGACGAGGTGCACGTCGGCCTTGCCGGGCTGGTCCGACCAGGTGAGCCCGTGCTTGGCCAGCTCGGCGAGCAGCAGGAGCTCCTGCGCCCCGCCGCGGGCGACGCCCACCTTCTTCCCCTTCAGGTCCTCGATCTGCGTTCCGGGGAAGTCGGAGCGGACCACCAGCCGGGCGCCACCCCTGGCGAAGCCGGCCACCACCAGGACGGGGCCGCCGGCGGCCCGGTTGGCCACCGCCGCGTCGGCCGCGCTGGCGGCGATGTCCACGTCGCCGCGGATGATGGCCGGGAAGATGTCGATCCCCTTCGGGAAGACGATCTCCTGGACCTCGAGCCCGAACTTGCCGCAGTGCTCCGTCATGTAGGAGACCGCGCCGTAGTGGGCGAACTTGAGATTGCCGAGCCTCACCACGTCGGCCGCCCAGGCCGGGTGGGCGGTGAGGAGCACGGCGGCGACTGCGGCTGCGAGCGTGATCTCGCGACGGGGCAAGGCAGGACTCCGGTGCGAAGGGCTACTTCGCGAGAACGACCTTGGGAAGGTGGGCGAGCGACTCCCTCACCTTCTCGGCCGGGTACTCGAAGTCCTCGAGCCCGCCGGAGAAGTAGGCGTCGTAGGCCGCCATGTCGACGTGGCCGTGCCCGGAGAGGTTGAAGAGGATCACCTTCTCCTTGCCCTCCTGCTTGGCGAGCAGCGCCTCGTCGATGGCCACCCGGATGGCGTGGGCCGACTCGGGCGCCGGAATGATGGCCTCCGTGCCGGCGAAGGTCACCGCGGCCTCGAAGACCGCCAGCTGTCCCACCGCCCGGCCCTCGATGATCCCCGCGTCGACGAGCTGCGAGACCAGCGGCGAGGCGCCGTGGTAGCGCAGGCCCCCGGCGTGGATGCCCGGGGGCATGAAGTCATGACCCAGCGTGTACATGCGGGAGATGGGGGCCGTCCGGGCGGTGTCGCCGTAGTCGAAGGCGTAGACGCCCTTGGTGAGGGTGGGGCAGGAGGTGGGCTCGGCGGCCACCAGCCGCACCTTCGAGCCGGCCGCCTTGTCGGCCACGTAGGGGAAGGCGATGCCGGCGAAGTTGGATCCGCCACCGTGGCAGCCGATGACCACGTCCGGCTCGTCGCCGGCCATCTTCATCTGCTCCTTGGCCTCGAGGCCGATGACGGTCTGGTGCATGCACACGTGGTTCAGCACGCTGCCCAGCGCGTAGCGGGTGTCGTCGCGCGTGGCGGCGTCCTCCACCGCCTCGCTGATGGCGATGCCCAGCGAGCCCATGCTGTCGGGATCGAGGGCCAGGATGGCGCGACCGGCGTGGGTGCGGGGGGAGGGCGAGGGAAGGACCTCCGCGCCCCAGAGGTGCATCATGCTCTTGCGGTAAGGCTTCTGCTCGTAGCTCACCCGCACCATGTAGACGGTGCACTCGAGCCCGAACATCTTGCAGGCCAGCGCGATGGAGCTGCCCCACTGCCCGGCCCCGGTCTCGCTGGCGATGCGCTTGGTGCCGGCGATCTTGTTGTAGTAGGCCTGCGGCACCGCGGTGTTGGGCTTGTGGGAGCCTGCCGGCGAGACCCCCTCGTACTTGTAGTAGATGCGGGCCGGGGTCCCCAGCGCCTTCTCGAGCCGGTGGGCGCGGAAGAGCGGGCTGGGACGCCAGATCTTGTAGATCTCCCGGACCTCGTCGGGGATCTTCACCCAGCGCTCCGGGCTCATCTCCTGCTCGATGAGCCCCATGGGAAAGAGGGGGAGCAGGTCGGCGGGGGTGACGGGCTGCTTCGTCCCCGGGTGGATCACCGGTGCCATCGGACCGGGCAGGTCCGGGATGACGTTGTACCAGTGGGTGGGGATCTGGTTCTCGGACAGCAGGAACTTGGTCTGCATCGGCGGTCTGCCCCTTTGAGAAGGAAAGGGGGCGATCCGACCCCATTCGGGCGATCCGAGTCAAGCGGGAGGGGGCCTCCCGCCTTCGTCACCGGCTTTGCTTGGACAGCCCGGAGGCGATGAGGCCTGCCAGCAGGGCCAGGACGCTGACGGCCGTGATGGTGCGCCAGTCGTCGCTCTTCATCGCAATCCAGCCGGCCGTGAAGACCGTGAAGGCGCTCACTCCCACGCCGATGCGGGAGGCGATGCGCCGGATCCGGTCGCGCCGTGCGGGGTCGATCATGGCGGCATTGTACCGGTGAATTGCGCCTCGGCGGAGGGCGGTTATGGACTTCGCCATGTTCCAGCACATTCTCGTTCCCACCGACGGCTCACCGCGCTCCGATGCGGCGGCCAGGGACGCCGTGGCCCTGGCCAGGTCCCTGGGCGGGCGCGTCACTGGCCTCACGGTCAAGCCCGAGTTCCACGTCTTCACGCTGCGCCCCTCCGAGATCGAGGACACCAAGGGCGATTCCTGGGACGTGGACCTCCACGCCCGCAACTTCCTGGCCGTGGTGGAGGATGCCGCAAGGGAGGCCGGCGTGCCCTTCCAGGGGATCACGGCGACGAGCAACCATCCCTGGAAGGTGATCGTGGAGACGGCCCGGACCCAGGGCTGCGACGCCATCGCCATGGCGACCCACGGCCGGAGCGGGGTCGTGGAACTGCTCCTGGGAAGCCAGACCCAGCGGGTCCTGGCGCACGCCAAGGTCCCGGTGATCGTCTACCGCTAGGGGGTGCCCTGTCCGGCCCGGCCGGCGTACGCGTCCTCGTCCTGGGCCTCGGCGGCGAGCTGCTGCAGCGCCTCCCGGGCGACCTCGTCGGCCCCGAGCACGTCAGGGCGCAGCCCGGCCAGCGCCGCGTCCGCGAAGTCGCCGATTCCGGCCATGTTCTCGGGCACCCAGAGGCGAGCGCCGCCCGGACCGGTCAGGAAGAACCAGCGGCTCGTGCCGTTGTAGGCGATGCGCTCCACGGCCGGCCAGGCAAACCGCCGGCGCCTCAGCGGGTCGATCCGCTCGACCCCTCCTTGGTCCACCCGGACCTGCATGCGTCGCTCGGCGAGGAGGAAGTAGCCGGTCACGGCGAGGCCGAAAAGGACCAGGACGGCCACGAGCCCGACGCCTGCAGGGCCCATTCCGCCGCTCCGCGCCGACGTGGCCCCCACCGAGATCACGAGGATGGTTGGCCCGATGGCCATGACGGCCAGGATCGCGTAGCGCCAGGGCGGTGGGTGCAGGACGACGGTCGTGCCTTCCCGGGCACCCCGGAGGCGCGCCGGCGGGACGGGCCGGAGCATGAATCCACCCAGGACGAGGAGCACCCCGAGAAGCACGAAGGCGATGAGGAGTTGCATGGGGGGGGGACTCTCTCCCGGGGGAAGGCGTCGCGCAAGGGGGGCGCGCGATCAGGTGGCCGAGGCGATGTGGTCCGAGGCCCAGTGGGCCATCCCGAGGATGGTCTCCATCGGATTCACTCCAAGTGACGTAGGGAAGACCGATCCGTCGGTCACGAAGACGTTGTCGAGCCAGTGGACCTTGAGGCGGGAGTCGACCACGCTCTTCTCCGGATCGCGCCCCATGGCGCAGCCCCCCATGGCGTGGGCGCTGAAGACCGAGACCCGAAGGGCCTCCCAGGGGGCCCGGTCGAGCAGCGCCACGTCGGCCTCGCTGCGCATGACCACCGGATTCTCGTGGAAGGAGCGGACCACCTGGGCCCCGGCGGCGAACTGGATGCGGGCCAGCGCCTTGCTGCCCTCTCGCAGCGCCTCCCAGATCTCCGGCCGGATCTCGTAGTCGATGCGCACCCGGCCGTCGCCCCGCAACGACACCGCGCCACCCTTCTCCTCGGGCAGGAAGCCGTCCACCGCGAGCGCGATGAGCGCGTTCGAGACGGCCAGCTGCGCCATCTGCTCCTCCTGCTCCGCGCCGAAGCCGCCCAGCGCGGTGGCAGCCAGGACCGGATGCACCGGAGCGGCTTCCAGGAAGAAGGAGACCTTGCCGCCGCCTCGCTCCGAGAACTGGTGGGAGGCCACCGACTGGGGCGCCCCGTAGAACGGGAGGATGGGGCGGGCGAAGGTGGCCATGCTCGCCACCACCGGGTGGAGGAAGGTGCGCATGCCCACCCGGCCGTTCGGGTCGTAGCCGCTGCGCAGCAGGATCTCCGGTGTGCCCACCGCGCCCGCCGCGAGCACCACCAGTCGAGGCCGCACCACCACCTTGCGGCCGGTGGGCTTGAAGGCCGCGTCGAGCCCGACCGCGTGAACCGCCGCGATCCGGCGCCCGGTCTTCTCGAGGCGCTGCACCCTGGCCCGAGCGTAGACCTTGGCTCCGGCCTTCACCGCGTCGGCGACGTAGGTCAGGTCGGTGGAGTTCTTGGCGCCGATGGGACAGCCGGTGCCGCAGTACCCGAGCGCCTGGCAGCCGGTGACGTTTCGCCGGGTGACCTCGCGGCTCCAGCCCAGCTTGCCGGCGCCGTCCCAGAGGACCCGGTTGTTCTCGTTCGCGTACGCGATGGGCCAGGGCTGGATCCCGAGCCGCCTCTCGACTGCGGCGAAGTGCGGCCCGAGCGCGGCCTCGTCGAGGCCCGAGACGCCAAAGGCCTGGGCCCAGTGGCGGAGCACCCGCGGCGGGGTCCGGAAGCAGGTGGTCCAGTTGACGAGCGTGCCGCCGCCGACCCCGCGCCCCTGCAGCAGGGTCACGGCCAGGTCGGCCGTGGCTCGCATTCCCCGCTCCTGGTAGAGGTTCGGATAGGCCCAGGACTCGTCCATCTTCAGTTGCTCGGGTGGGAAGTGGCCGCCCTCCTCGAGCACCGTCACCCGAAGGCCACGGGCGGCCAGGCGGGCCGCCACCACTGCGCCGCCGGCGCCCGAGCCGACCACGCAGACGTCGGGCCGCTCGTCCACGTCCTTGCGCAGCGAGGCGGCGTCGACGATGCGCCCCGGCGCGTCGCTCATGGCTTCACCTCGAGCGGCGGCGCCAGCGGTCCCAGGGCGCCGGGCAGCGCCCCCTCGGTGATGGTCCCTGGGACGAAGCGGTCGCTGCGGTCGATGGGCGCGCCGACGGCAGGCGGCCCGGCGTAGCCGATCGCCGCCCAGGTCTCGCGGGCGCCGTAGTAGCTCGAGTAGACGATCTTCTTGAGAGCCTTGTAGCCGGTGCGCCGCACCCTGAAGCGGCTTTGCTGCCAGGACCGGATCCTCGCGTCCTGCTGCTCCGGCTTGGAGGCCGTGAAGGTCTTCCACTGTCCGTCGAGGAGAAGGCCGGCCAGGGCGTTCTCGAAGAGGCCGACGAGTTGCCGGACCTCCTTCTGGGCGTCGTCGGGCATGAGCGCCACCAGCGCGTCGATCCGCCGCGGCAGGTCGACCTCGAGCGGCGCGGGGAAGCCGGGGCGGGGAGGGAGGAGCCGCTCGGAGAGCTCCAGGAAGATGGTGGCCTCCTCCGGCGAGAGGGCGGTGAACGGGCCGGTCAGGCCGGGGGTGGGCACGGTCCGGCGGGTGCCGAGCCAGGTCCCGCCCCCGACGGCGAGCAGCGCTGCGCCCGCCAGTCCGTACTTGAGAAAGCCTCGACGCCCCTCGTTTTCGTGGGGCAGGAGGATACGCTCCCGACGGTATCTCTTGCGCCTGAACATGTGCGTTCGCAGACTACAGAGGCCCCGTCACACCTTCAACCTCGCGAAAAAATCTCCCCGTTCCGCACGCGGAAGGGAGATTTCTTGCGGGTCCGGGGCATAATCGAGCGGTTGGCAGGCGCGCGGACGTCGGGCGGGGTGCTGGGCGGTCGGTCGGAGGTACATGGGGACGGAGAAACGATCGCATCCGAGGTTCCCGCTCATCCTGGCAGTGGACTATCCAGGGGCGGCAGCGACGGTGCGCGACTACACCGAGAACCTCTCCGCCGGCGGCCTCTTCATCCGCACCGAGCGCGAGTTCGAGATCGGTGATCGGCTCGCTCTCCTGCTCTCCTTCCCCGAGCTTCTCGAGCCGGCAGAGCTGGAGGTGGAGGTCGTGCGGCTCCGCCGCCCGGGTGGATCGCAGCCGCCCGGCGTTGCGGTATGGGTTCCAGCCGATCGGACGGACGACCGGCGTCGCCTGGAGCGGCTCTCGGCCGCGGCGGCCGCGCAGGCCGAGGCCAGCCGGCCCACCTACCGCGTCCTCCTCGTCGAGGACAACTCGCTCGTCGCCGCCATGTACGCGTCCGCGCTGCGCCGGCTGGCGGCCACCGAGGGAATGGGGGGGCTGGCGGTGGACGTGGCCGTGGACGGAAACGAGGCCTTCGCCCGCCTGCTCGCACAGCCCCCCATCGACCTCATCATCACCGACGTCTACATGCCGGTCATGAGCGGTTTCGCGCTCGTGGAGAAGGTGCGGGCCGAGCCCCGGCTCCGCCACCTGCCCATCGTCGTCATCTCGTCGGCGGGGGACGAGGAGCGGGAGCGGGTGAGCCAGCTGGGCGCCAACTTCTTCCTCCAGAAGCCGGTCAAGTACCAGGACATCGTCACCACCGTCCGGACGCTGATCCGGGCAGGCCCGCAGCCCGGGGCGCCCATGGCGACTCGTCAAGTCCCAAAGGAGGAGGAGACCCTTCCGCCCATCGAATTCGGCGGCAAACTGGTTGACCCGACGACGCGCCGGGGGAGAGACTAGCCACAAGAGGGCCGGTTTCCCACCGGCCGAAGGACGGGACGAAACTCCGTCCGCGTCGCACCGAGGTCCGCCCCCGTGGCGGACCTCTTCATGAGTGCGGTAGGTTCGGCGCCATGCCCAACGTCCCAGCGCACATCACCGGAACCGTGGTCCGCATCGAGAAGAGCCCAGGCGACGCCGTCGCCGCAGGCGAGGCGATCCTCATCCTCGAGTCCATGAAGATGGAGATGCCGCTCGAGTCGCCGGTGGACGGTCGGGTGAAGGAGATCCGGGTGAAGGAGGGACAGGCCGTCGCCGAGGGCGACGTCCTGGCCGTCGTCGAGTGAGCGCCGCCCCGGCGAGGATCCGGGTCGAGGACCGCGGATTCGTCCGGATCCTCACCATCGACAATCCCGGGAAGCGAAACGCCTTCGACTACGGGTCGCTGGCCGAGATGGAAGCGGCCTGCGCCCGGGTCTCGACGGACCGGGTGCGCTGCCTCGTCCTGCGTGGAGGCGGAGACGAGGCCTTCTCGTCCGGGTTCGACATCGACGCGATGGCCGGCGACGGGCCGGGGGGCGACCGCCCCGACCTCGCCACCGAGCGGGCCATGGAGGCCGTCGAGGCGGTTCCCTGTCCGACCGTGGCCTTCGTGAACGGCGCCGCCTTCGGCGCGGGTTGCGAGCTTGCCGCCACCTGCGACCTGCGCATCGCCAGCCAGGGTGCCAAGCTCGGCATGCCGCCCGCCAAGCTGGGGGTGGTCTACGCCGCAGCCGGACTCCGGCGCTTCCTGGCGCTGGTCGGCCCGGCCCACACCCGCGAGATGTTCTTCACCGGGCGTCCCGTCGATGCCGCCAAGGCGCTCGCCATCGGCCTGGTCGACCGGGTGGCCGCCCCGGCCGAGGCAGAGGCCGCCGCGCTGGCCCTGGCCGAGGAGATCGCCCGGAACGCCCCCATCGCCGTGCAGGGGATGAAGCGGATCCTGCGCTTGCTGGTCTCCGCCCATGAGCGCGGTCTCACCGACGAGGAGCGGGACGAGGTGGCCACGCTTCGTTCGCGGGCCTTCGAGAGCGCCGACCTTCGCGAGGGGCGGGCCGCCTGGGCCCAGCGCCGGCCGCCCAGGTTTCTCGGAGAGTGAGCTAACCGCGCGACCGCGGGCGCGGCGTGAGCTTGCGGACCACGCGCGGGCCGTCCTTTTCCGGCAGCACCATGAACTGGTCCTCGACGTGCCCCGGGAGCGAGAGATCCACCCGGTGGCGCTCGTCCACCCGCACGTCGCCGAGAGTCACCGGCGTGCGTCCCACCAGCGTCCCGTCCACCCGCACCTCGGCGCCGGAGGGCTCGCTCTCGACGGTCAACGATCCCAGCGCCGAAGCGAGCGCGATGTGTACGGAGCGGGTCAGCCGGCCCGCCTCGCCACGCACCTCGACCGTCGCCGTCCGGCGCCCGGGTGCCTCCGCCTGGACCTGGTGTGGCCTGGAGAGCCTGACCCCCTCCACGACCAGCGGGGTCGTGCCGGGGACGGACTTGCCGTCCAGCGTGACCTGGGCGCCCGGCGGCGAGGACGTCACCACGAGGACGCCGTCGAGGAACCAGGGTGCCGCCGCGAATCCCGCCGCGGCCACGACCAGCCCGGCCAGCACGCCGAGGGAGACCGACCGGCCCGCGCCCACGCGGACGGTCCTCACCCGCTCCGGGCCGAGCGGTGCCTGGCGCGGTGGGGGGGCGCGATCCACGTCGATGTCGATGCTCGGCTCGGCCTGCTCGACGACGGGCCCGCGCCCGATGGAGCCAGAGCCGGTGGTCTCGGCTCGGGCCACCGAGTCGTAGATCGCGGCCCGCTGCTGCTCGGCGACGTTGCGCAGGACCTTCATCACCAGGACGTCGTGCGCCCGGGCGGCGCGCTGCCGGGCGATGCGGTCGGCGTAGACGACGTGCATCTGTCGCCCCAGGTGGTCCTGGATGGCCGTGTGCGGCGTGGGGAAGAGCATGTCCACGAGCGCGTCGGCGAAGCTGCGCGCGTCGGGGTAGCGGTCGTCCGGGTTCGCTGCCAGTGCCTTCAGGACGATGGCGTCGAGTTCCCTGGGCAGCCTCTCGTCGATGGCCGAGGGCGGCACCACCTTGCCCTGGCGCGACTGGATGAGGCTCTCCACGTCCACGGCGCGCTGGAAAGGCTTCTGCTTGGTGAGCAGCTCGTAGAGGATGATCCCGGCCGCGAAGATGTCGACGCGGTGGTCCCACGCGCGGTCGAGGGAGGCCTGCTCGGGGGCGACGTACCCGAGCTTCCCCATGAGCATCCCCTCCTTGTAGTTGGAGAGGCTGGTGGCGGCGCGGGCGATGCCGAAGTCGAGGAGCTTCATCTCGCCCTGCCAGGAGACGAGCGCGTTGTCGGGGGAGACGTCGCAGTGGACCACCCGCAACGGATTCCCCTGTGCGTCCGCGCGCTTGTGGGCGTACTCGAGCCCCTGGAGGAGCTGGACCACCATGTAGATGGACTGCTCCGGGGTGATGGCGGTCCCGGCTCTCGCGAAGGAGACCATCATGTCCTTCAGCGATACGCCGTTCACCAGCTCCATCGAGATGAAGTACGTGCCGTCGATGGTCCCGCACTCGTGGACCTGGGTGATGTTGTTGTGGGTGAGCTGGACGGTGAGCTTGGCCTCGTTCACCAGCATCTGGATGAAGCCCTTGTCCTGGGAGCGCGCGGGAAGGATGCGCTTCACCACCAGCTCCTTCTCGAATCCCTCGGCCCCGGTCACCTTGGCGCGGAAGATCTCGGCCATCCCTCCCACGGCGAGCCGCTGGAGGAGGAAGAACTT